>JAEEGK010027453.1_pt1 | contig 11492 bp, 8 predicted proteins | sample 8958771 | NCBI WGS metagenome assembly JAEEGK01 (sample SAMN16246547, study PRJNA631951) | gut metagenome | biome: gut microbiome; feature: rumen; material: SC-attached | host: Bos | place: Iran: Karaj | collected 2018-10 | reverse complement strand
AATAGAAGGTTTTCTCCGATATCCCTCGCTGAGCGCAGAATTCCTTGTTCGTTAACCCGCTTTCCTGGCTCTCTAGGATGATCTCCATCCAGTCCTGCATTCGTAGTTCCTTCCGTACGGCTAACACTTCTGCCATCCCTATCCCACCTTATCCAGTTTTCTCGAAAAACTCACCTGCAGTTTTTCGAGTCCATTGGATATTCTCTCACATCTCTGCTGTTTTGGGGAGGCGGGACTTTATTGAGCGCTTACGATGTTTTGCTGCTGTTGCATCCATTTATTTCGTCCCCTCGTAAGAATTCCCGAGAATTCTTGCGAATTCTCGGGAACAGTTTCTCACAAAGCCGGGGATGTTTCTATCCGCCGATAGATTTGACGGTTACGAAAAACGGACTTCATTCATCTGAAGCTGCTGACCAGATTTGAACTGGTGACCTCATCCTTACCAACCGTAGTTAAAATAAATTAAATGGATACACATAATGACTTATAAGAATATTTGGAAAATTAGCAATAATGAAACGGCGAGCGTTGTCCACCTGTTCCACAGGCTCATTTCGTGCTGTGGGTCGGCAGGTGGGTCAGCTTTCCACACCTCGCGTTTTCCTTAAGCTCGGCTTGATAAATGATGATTTTGCCATGTTCGTCCAAACCTGTTTCCCTCCGTCGCCCCGGCTCATCAAGCGTGGAAAAAATCCCCCCCGCTGTAGACAAAGATACGCCGGATGCCCTGCTATGCTTCATCTGAACCGGATTCGGTTTACCACTTTGCTGCAAGTGACGAGGCGTTATTTGCACACACGTAGCAGCTTATATTTAAAACAAGTCGCTATGTGTGCCTGTTCTGGTGAGATATAAAATCAGGTTGCCTCCGTCGATTTCATAGATTAGAAGCCAATCGGGGGTTATGTGACACTCCCGGCAACCAACAAATTCTCCAGATAAAAGATGATCCTTGTTCTTCTCCGGCAGAGGTTCTCCGTTTGCCAGCTTTTTGATGATTTGGGTAAGCAATGAAATATTGAATCCTCGGTGTTGAGCCCTTTTCAAATCCCTTTGGAATTTTGAGGTTGGCTTAACTACATACTTCATCCCAAAAGATCCTCCATCATAGCATCAACGTCGGTATATGCTTTTCCAAGAGAAGGGTTTGCTTTCATGCGCTGGACCTCCAAAATTGCTTCTCTCGTTTCCTCGTTCGGTACTTCAGCTCCAATCTCAAACGGAATGCGATATTCACGTACCGCTTTTTTGGCAAAAATATTGAAGGCCGTTGTCATCGTCATTCCCATATCGGAGCAAAAAGCTTCAAACTGGTTTTTTAAATCGCTGTCCATTCGGATATTAATATTTGTATTTGCCATAATCAGAGCTCCTTTCTTCCTGATGTATCTATATTGTATTATGAATTATTTACAATGTCAATATATTTTTGATTTTTCCTTTGAAAGTATAATGCGTGTCGTTATCACTTAGACTTCCGGTGGTAGTAATATTTCCTTTCTCGCTATCTCCCGCGCTTGGTTCTCCGTCAGTCCATTCTGCATAAGGTTAGGAGAGTTGAACCAATGCCGGTTTCGAAGGACTGATTTGCCCCCAGCCTTCGTTAAAAAGCCTTGATAATACAGCAAGTATTGTCTGCGGCTTTTGCCTCGTCTGCGCGCAAATCAGTTTCTTCAAAACTGCAAAGCACCTTTAAGCGAGGCAGAATTGAGGGATTTTTGCTTCGACGAGGGAAGATGGGCTGACGCCCATCGAGCGAGGAGGGGCAAAAAACGCCGATTATGGCCGCTTAAAGGCGGCATGCGTTCAACTCTCCTCACCTTTAGCTCTATCAACATGTCCGCGTAATCGTCGCATTACTTGCCGAAGAACTGTCCGCGTACCGTGCATACCTACCAATATTACTGCATTTGTTTGCGAAATGTTTGCGAAAAAGAATCTTGAACGTGATGGGGATTATTTCGATATTTGAATGTAGAATGTATTATGCTTTTTCGCATTCCCGACAGTCAGAACTGTCGGGAATGTTTTTGAATCTACACTTTCAAACTCCGGCGATGTGTCATTTGCTGGATGCATTATATATCTTGTAAATTTGCTTGACTAAGTATATCGGCTTCTGTTCATCTACGCCCTAGCCCTCTAATGGGAACTTCATATATGTCTGGTTATAGACGGGCCGCCGCAATAACGCGGAACTCTGCCTATATACTTCGCCGAGCCTTATCAGAGATAATGTTAAATTTATATGCATAACTGTATGCTATGATGTTGATGCGGTTGTGACCGAGCGCAAGGCTTACTTTCTTCATCGCGTTTTTGTCTAAAACCACGCCGGCGAGCTCCTTGCGGCAAAAATATTTGTCCTTCTTTTGGATTGTGCTGACGTCTCTTGCGATTGCTTTGTATAAATCTGCGCTATACTGGGCTCTGAGCGCATGTATGTCGATGCTTTTGCTCACGCGCCCCCATACCTTCTTGTCGCCGGGGGTGCTTTTGATTTTTTGTATTACCTCCTCGGAGTTATTGCCGATCACGGGCGCATAGCGCCTCTTTCCTCCTTTGCCAGATTTAACCAGCACAAAACTGCCTTTATGGCCGATTGCCATAGCGTTGGCCAGAGCGGCGATATCCTTTGGATCGTCAGACCTTAACCGGAGAGCCTCGAGCTCGTCGAAGTCGTATAGATCACTCCCTTTCAGCGCCTCCAGCTCTCTGCGGCGAAGCCCGGTGGCTTTGCAAAAATCTGTTATAGAGTTTCGCTCGTCGTTTTTGGAGCGTGAAGTAGTGTCGGTATGGCGACTCCTTTTGATCGCGGACCTCTGCCGGACGGCGGTAACGTAATAATACTCGTCTCCGGGTTTTATGCCATAAAATTTGTTGATTGCTGCCCTGTAAGTCTTTACACTCCAAGCGGATAGACCCGCAGCCTCAAGCGATGACAGCCACTCAGGAGTGTATTTTACGGCTTTATTTATAGAGCTGGCGTCGGGATGGTTTATCCTGAGCCATTTTATAAATTGTTTTAATATCTTTTTATAATTTTTGTACGTTGTGATACTATGTATCTTATCATCCTTTGCCTTGTCTATTCCATGCCTCGGCGTTCCGATGGCAAGTTTTCCTTTTAATATTATTGCAGCCTGATGTGTGAGAGAGTTGTTATAACGAGACATATTTATGACCTCCTGCTTTTTTGTGTAAAACTTAGGGCAACACCGCATAATTCCCGGCACATATCTTACTTGCAGAATATTCCGTCATATCGTCCAAAAATACTCGGCAATACACAAAGTATTACCTGCGTTTTTTGAACAATCTGACGAAAATCCTGACGGCGCAATCTATGCGCCGGAATTATGCGGTGTTGCCTTAGGGTAAAGTTAAGGCGGTTTAAACCGCACCTCCGGCTTGACCGGAGATTGTCCTTTATTTTTCAGCGAAAAGGACTTCGCTGCAGGGGGTGAGCTGAGATAGATTTAGAGCTTTTTGATTTATTATTCAAAAAAACAAAAAAGCCGCGATGCAGCAAAAAATCTCGACTATCGGTCTTGCCGATGATTGATCAATTGCTGCCTCGCGGCATCACAGTAACGGACGCTAATGCCATTCCGTTACCATATTCTTCTAAAATGAAATAACGCTTTTTATTTCATTCTTTTTAGTTAGCGTTCTGCCCGTAGTCCCCTGCCTTTACGGGAAGTGCGCTAAATATCTTGATAATCTTTTGATTAAAAATTTAAATAAAAAAGAGCAAGTCCACCATAGAACTTGCTCTACTTCTTGTTTACATCTTAATTATAGCATATATTTTTGTTTTGTCAATACCATTGTGCAAATCGCCCCTTTGTTGTTGATTATAACATATTACACGTATTGGTGTTACGAAGAGCTTCTCTCTTTTTCATTTTTATGTTCTTGTCTATAATTAATGGGATTAGATTTGATAAGGTCATTTATTCTGCAGAGACATTTTATCATATTTCTTGACCTTAGTAAATTATCACGGAATTCAATTTAAGAAAGGGAAAAAATCAGAATGGGGTTATTTGATGTTTTCAAAAAGAAAGATTTTGAAGCAAAAGAGCTTCTTGAAATGCATGAAACAAAAGAGCTTAATGATAAAGCGTTTTTAAAAGCATTCGCGAAGGTGGAGCTATATTATACTACTCCATTCGGTGATCATAAGGATGGAAGCCAGAGGCTGTTTGTTCTTCCCGGCCCAGACGAAACGGGATACATTCCGGTTTTTATCTCTGAAAAGGATATGAGAGAGTATTATGAACAGGCCGGAAGAAAAGACTATCTGATTATGAAGGGGCCTTTCATTTCCATAATTGAGACGACTTCAGAAACGAATAAGAGAAATACTCCCGTAAAGCTCGGCCTGTTAATAGACCCTATTAAGTATAAGATAACTCTTGATGCTCCCATGGTTAATCCGGCCATTAGAATGATCCGCAGATGATCCATACGATGGGGTTGGGGGTGCCGGCACTGCGGTAATGCACGGTACGCATGGGGAAGAACGTTGCGCCGAAGTCCGCGCTCAGCCGCTCTACTATCTGCGCGAGCAGCGGCCATATTTGGAGCGTTATTTGTTGGATGGGCGTCCGGAGAGCACGAACAATCGTGCCGAGCGCAGCATTAAGCCAGTTGTGATTGGCTGCAAGAGCTTCCTGTTTGCCAATATGCCTGAGGGCGCACTGGGCAGCGCTGTGATCTTCAGTCTCATCGAAACGGCGAAAGAGAACCGACTGGACCCTTATGCTTACTTACCCCGCACATTTTCCGTACCGTGCCGGGGCTTGAACGAACAAATAAAGAATGGATCTTGCCCCGCCGCCGGAGAACGCGCCGAACGAATGCAAAGTAAATATCTGAGTTAAGTGCAGCACCCCGGCGCCCGCCGAGGTGCTGCTGCATATGAACGCCTAGAGAATCTGACGGTTACCTTTAGATTCGCTGGACATAGCGAAGGGACTGCAGCGTTTTACCGTTTTGCTGCAGCCCCTTTAATTTGTATAAGCAGTAAGGGCTTAGCCCTTGTAGTTTTCGCCCAGAACTTCCTTAAGGAGCTGCTCGTCCTCCTCGTCCGGCGCATAGTCGGTGGCGAGAGCCTTGCGCAGCCATTCCGCCGCGGTTTCGTCGTTTTTCTCTACGCCCTTCCCTTCGTGATAGAGCCCTCCCAGCGCAATCATCGCGCCGCCGTAGCCCATTTCAGCCGATTTGGAATAGTATTCCAGCGCCTTCGCGTAATCCTGCTCTACGGCATGGCCCTCTTCGTAACAATTCCCGATGTTGTAGACCGCGACGGGATTGTCCAGGGCGGCGGCCTTCACGAACCATTCCATGGCCTTCGTGTAGTCCAGCTCCACGCCGTTGCCGAAGGCGTAAAGCCGCCCGATATTGTTCATAGCGTTTGAGAATCCGAGCTTCGCGCTCTTAAGATACCATTCCATGGCCTTCGCGTAGTCCTGCTCCGCGCCGTCGCCGACGTTGTAAAGATATCCGACGTTGTACATGGCGATCGCATTCCCGCGCTCCGCGGCCTTCTGATACCATTCCATGGCCTTTGTGCTGTCCTGCTCCGTGCCGACGCCTTTGTGGTACATATCGCCGACCGTGGCCATTGCGACCGGGTCGCCGAAGGCGGATTGCTTAATATACCATTCCAGCGCTTTTGCGTAATCCTGCTCCACGCCCGTGCCTGTCTCGTACATGTAGCCGAGAGCACCCATAGCCATCGAGAAGCCTCGCTCGGCCGATTTGGAATAGTATTCCAGCGCCTTTGCGTAATCCTGCTCTACGCCCGTGCCCTGGTCGTAACACAGGGCGGCAAGGTAGCAGCCGTACTCCTCTCCGGCGTTCGCGGCCTTAAGGGCAAGCTCAAAGGCTCTTGCGGGGTCCGGCTCCGTGCCGTAGCCGAGAAGGAGGTATTCCGCCAGACAGGCTTCGGCCTCGGCGTCACCCGCAGCGGCGGCTTCCTCCAGCAGCGGGAGCGCGGCCTCATAATCGTCGGCATCGTAGGGAGGCTGCCACGCCTTGAAGGGCTTCACATAAACGGTGTACTCCGACCCGCCGTCCGGGCCCGGGCCAGGGAAAACCCGCGTATACTCGGGGTCCTCGTAGAGAAGGGGGAAGGAGTCGTGGTAAGAAACGTAGGCCAGGAGGCTGTGCCGCGCGGTAAACTCGCAGACCTGCTCCTCCGGCGTGCCGTTGGCATAGACCACGGTGAGCTTCCAGGTTTCTGCCGCGTCGTCAAAGGCGGGGGCGAGGGAGCCGGCCTTCGCGGCTGCGATGGGGTCGTACCGGTCGTAAATCGCGCTGACGTCGGAGACGGGAACCGCGCTTCCGTCCGTCAGATACAGGGTTTCCCGCAGCGAGTTCACAGCGAGGCTCTTCGCGTCGAGGCGGTATTCCATTTCCAAATAATCTATGTTGTTGTAGTCGTGAGTGAATCTTTCACCGTAGGCTTCCTTGTTTTCCGCGATATACCACTTGATGTTGTCCGCGTCCGTGACCCTTGTCCTGGCGATAAGCTCGCCGTCCTGCTCGACGACGGAATACAGCTTCTCGCCGGGGTACGGCATGATGAATTGCTGATTGGTTTTCAGCTCGGCCTCGGCGTCCTCCGGCGGCATGAAGTAGACATAGGGCGCCGCGTCGCCCGAGCGGTGCTTAAGGATCCACTCCGGCGAGTAGAATGCGCAGTTTTCGGGTGAGCCGAATTCATAATAAGCGCAGTCGGCGGAGGCATAAACTTCGGTCACAGCGACGGCTTTGCCGTTTGAAAGCAGCTCCTCATGTCTGAACAGGAGCGGATGGCGGCTGAATATGTTTTCCGAGGAGTTGGCCGCGAATATCGCGCCGAGCAGGTTCTTGCCCGAGGCGCGGTAGGCGAGCGATCTCACCTCTTCGGCGGTGATAGTCTCGCGCGCGCCGAGAACGCCGCCCTGACCCGATATGAGACCGGCCGCGCTCAGACGCGCGAGATCGGCGCTCGCCCAGGCGGGTACGTCGCTGAAAGAGGCCGCGTCGCGAAGCTTTTCAAGCTCCGGCAGGCAGCGCGAAAGCAGTACCAGCGCCTCCACGCGGCTGACAGGCTCCTGCAAGCGCAGCGAGCCGTCCGCGTAGCCCTTGACGACTCCGGCGGCGACGGCCTTCGCCACGCCCTCGCGGTACTGCTCGCTAAGGGCCCCCGCGTCGCTGAACTGTTCCAGCCCCGCTTCCGCCGCGCTGAGCCCTGCGGCCTCCGCAAGCGCGGCTATAGTGTATTCGCGCGTTGCCTTCGCGACCGCGTCCGGCGCTGCGTCCTCTGCGGCATGGGCCGCGCCGGTGAGCGACAGCGTAAGGACGAGCGCCGCTGCCAGCGCTATGATGCGTTTTTTCATGGTTTTCCCTCGTTTCTTTATATGTGTGTAAAAATTCAGAACAGTATCCTGTTTTATTACTATTATACCTACATATGCGTTGACGGGTCAAGGTGGTAATTTATACAGCTTTATGCTGCTAAAATTGTGAACTTCACTTTTCTTTTTCGTTGTTTTTTTATGCGAAATGTGATAATATTATACAAATAATACCTATTTATGGGATATTTTAATCCTATCGACGGGAGGGCGCCATGTCGTTTGCGGACAAGCTTTACAAAATTCTCATCCAGGGCGGCTCGTGGAAAACTATCCTCGGCGGGCTTTGGGTCACCTTTTGCATTTCGGCCTTCGCGCTTCTTATCGGGACGGCGCTGGGGGCGCTCGTCTGCCTGCTCAGGACGCGGAAGAACCCCGTCGCGAAGGGCATTGCCTCGGTGTATATCGCGATTTTGCGCGGAACGCCCGTGCTTATGCTGCTGCTGCTTTTGTATTACGGCGTGTTCGCCCGCGCGGGGCTGCGGCCCGTCACGGTCGCTGTCGTCACCTTCGCACTAAACGTCTCGGCGCACGTGGCTGAGCTTTTGCGTTCGGCTCTCGCGGCGGCGGACGGCGGGCAGGCGGAGGCGGCGAGGACGCTCGGCTTCAGCGCTTCGGCCACGTTCCGGCTAATTACGCTGCCGCAGATGCTGCATATCGCAAAGCCAGTCTACCAGTCCACTATCGTAAACCTCATCCAGTGGACGAGCGTTGTCGGCTACGTTACGATAACCGACCTTACGCGCGTTATCAACAACACCGCCTCGCGCACGATGCAGCCGTTGCTGACGATTTCCATCGGCATGCTCATTTACCTCGCACTGTCCTATATCGTTTACGGCATATTCGCGCTGACGGAGCGCAGCGCGGCGAAGAAGAGGGGAGGGAGCGGGGAATGAGCCTCATCGAAGTGAAGGGTCTCAGAAAATCCTTCGATAACCTGGAGGTTTTGAAGGGCGTCGACCTTACCGTGGAGCAGGGCGAGCGCATCGCCATAATCGGCGGCTCCGGCTGCGGAAAGAGCGTTTTTCTGCGCTCTCTTGAGCTGCTGCACAGGCCCGACGCCGGGCAGATTTTCATAGACGGGCAGGAGATCACCGCCCGGGGCGCGGACGTGGACGCTATCCGCCGCAGCATGGGCATGGTGTACCAGAAATTCCACCTTTTTTCCGAGATGGACGTTATGGACAACCTCTGCCTCGCGCCCGTGCGCCTGAAGGGAATGAAACGCGCCGACGCGGAGGCTAAGGCGATGGAGCTCCTTTCGCAGGTCGGCCTTGCCTCGCGCGCGCACGCATGGCCCACGGTGCTCTCCGGCGGGCAGCAGCAGCGTATCGCCATCTGCCGCTGCCTCATGATGGAGCCGAAGGTGCTGCTTTTTGACGAGCCGACGAGCGCGCTCGACCCGACGATGGTGGGCGAGGTGCTGGCCGTTATTCGCATGCTCGCCAAGCGCGACATGACGATGCTCATCGTGACGCATGAGATGAATTTCGCCCGCGAGGTCGCCACGCGCGTTCTGTTCCTCGCAGACGGCGGGATTTACGAGGAGGGCACGCCCGCGGAGATTTTCGACAGCCCGAAGAGGGAGAAAACCGTCGCGTTCATCCGGAAAATCAAGTTTTTCAGCTTCGAGATAGAGGACAGGAGCTTCGACCTCATGCAGCTTCAGGGCGGCATCCAGACCTTCGGCGAGAAGTACGGCCTCACGCAGAAGAAGGTGTATCGCCTGCAAATCTGCTGCGAGGAGCTTGTCTATGAGCTTTTGGAGCATTGCTACGCGCCGGACGAGCCCGTGAGCATGGCGCTTACGGTGTCTTATTCCGAAGCGGATCAGAGCACGGAGATAGACCTTAGCTGCACCGGCGCTCAGTTCGACCCCTTCACGCAGGACGACGACGGCCTCGGCGTCACCATCCTCAAGCGCATGGCACAGGAGCTGAGCTGCCGCTGGGAGAACGGGCGCAACGCGATAACGATTAAGCTGTAAGCGCTGCCTGCGGGCAGTGAGGTTGACGCGCGGAAGTGTTATTATTGTATTCATATAATTTAACATATTATATTACCAGGAGGAATACTCATGAAAAGAATCCTTGCATTGGCACTTATTCTTATCCTTTGCCTTGCTTTATTCGGCGGCTGCAGCCAGACGGGTTCGCCTGCTGACGGGGGCGCTTCCGCTTCTTCGGGCGACACTCCTGCCGACACTCCTGCTGACGCGCCCGCCGACGGGGGCGACGCTTCCGCTGAGGGACCCAGCCCGGAAGAAATCGCGGCGTCGATGGACTCTACCGGCGTTCTGGCCTTCCTGAACTTCTCGGAAACCCAGTTCGGAAGGTGGTCGGTCATCTTCAACTACCTCGGAAACTCGCTCATTGAGGACGGCTACGTCATCTCGGAAATGGCCATCGCCAACCCCGACGCCGAGGCGAACCTCGTCATCCCGTATTACCCGGTCATCTACTATGATTCGCTCGACGCGATGATAATGGGCCTGCTCTCCGGTGAAATAATCTCCTTCGACATTTATTCCTGCGTCGCCGATTACATCTGCGCGCAGAATGACGCTCTCGTAAACTACATAAAGTACGACACGAAGAAGGAGCGCACGCCCTTTGTTCAGGCGGTGTTCGACCGCTTTGAAAACGGCTTCTCCTTCATGATGATGGAATCGAAAACCGCGCTGCGCGACGAGTTTGACGCCGCCATAAGCGCCATGAAGGCCGACGGCACGCTCGACCGGCTCATCAAGGAGAACATCACCGACGTTGTGGGCGGCGCTGAGCCCAAGCCCATTACGCTGCCTCAGGAGGCAGGTCGCGAGACCATCCGCGTCGCCGTTACTGGCTCGCTGCCGCCGATGGACTATGTCGCGGCGGACGGCACCTTCGCGGGCTTCAACACCGCCATCCTCGCCGAGATAGGCGAGCGCATCGGCAAGAACGTCGAGCTCGTCCAGGTGGACTGCCTCGGCCGCGCGACCGCTCTGGCCAGCGGCAACGTGGACGTCGTGTTCTGGATACGCGGCGACAAGGAGGGCTCCAACTTCGCCGAAATGACCGAAGCTGAGTATGCCCAGTACAAGGCCGAGCTCGAGGCACAGTTCACGCCCGAGGAGAAGAAGGCCATGGAGGTGATGGAGGAGTATCTGCCCCGCCCGATGGATTATTCCAAGGATATGCCGGACGGAACCGTTATCACCGAGCCTTATTACACCGATATCCCCGTCGGCATAATGACGAGGGATATGTACGACGCATATCTTGCGATGCTCAGCGGCGGCTAAGCCCGGTTTTGCGCCGGAGCCATGCGGTGCTGCCCCTGATTATTGACTATCTCACACAGAAGTCCTGTAATTGTCAGAACTACTGGCTCATTACACATTAAATTAATTATGTAAGTGCTCGGATATGTGGTCAAAGGGCTGTCACGTGCGTGTGACAGCCCTTTGCTTATTGAATACGCCTTGGAATGGTTTGCGCTTTTCTTTAAGCCCGGTATCGAAACGTCAACGGCAGTTACCTATAAGCGACAGCTCGATTTGCATATTATCCCGGTTTTAGGCGACATGAATATCGAGGATGCTACTGTTAATGATGTCCAAAAATTATTCAACGCTATCCCTGCAAACTTGTTGACTAAGTTTACTAATACTTGAACTGATAGTTCAAGTTGTAAAATAATTTCTCAAATTATTTGCAAATATTATCATATTTTGTTGAAAAAGCATTGACATACCATGAAGTATAAGATAAACTGTTTGGTGCAATTGTCACAAAATTATCAAAGGGAGTATTCGCACATGAACAAAACTGCCATAAAGAGAATAGTCTCTGTTTAATTGGTATTCAGCATCACCGCTGCGTTTATTGGAGATGCGGCTGCTTCTGAACTTAACAATCGTTTAACAAAAATAGCAGAGGAAGAGTTGGGGAATTTTGTCTTGGGCGACAGATTTGACTCACTTTTAGAGAGTGACGATGAATATTTCGTGGACTATGCCCACAATGCCTCTTTTCTCACCTCCGGCCTGTTCCGAAGAGGTGTTAGCAAAGGGCAGCGTAACGAGCTATGCCT
>JAEEGK010027451.1_pt1 | contig 11493 bp, 9 predicted proteins | sample 8958771 | NCBI WGS metagenome assembly JAEEGK01 (sample SAMN16246547, study PRJNA631951) | gut metagenome | biome: gut microbiome; feature: rumen; material: SC-attached | host: Bos | place: Iran: Karaj | collected 2018-10 | reverse complement strand
TCTTCCTCGGCTTCGTGGCGTCTCTTGTCCCTGACGTCGGAATATATGCACGAGGCTGCGCAGAGAGCCAGCAGGGCGCCCGCGGCCGCCAGGGCGAGGGGATTTCCTTTCAGGACCTCGAGGACGCTTCTTGCGGCCTCTGAGAAGGTCAGGGGGTTGCGTGTTATCGTTTCCATATTATCTTGGTTTGAGCATTTCGGAGAAATAAAGTGCGAACGTCGCGGCTATCACCCTGGGGACGTAGTCGCGCGTCTCCTCGGGAAGGTACGGCAGGATGTCCGCGAAGCGGTCCGAGCCGGCCTTCCTGACGGCTTCCTGCACCCGGCCGGCGCCGCAGTTGTATGCTGCCGTGGCGAGGGTCCACGACCCGAGGGACAAATGGAGGTCCCGGAGGAACCGTGCCGCAGCCGGCGTGCTCTCGGCGGGGTCGAAGCGGTCGTCCCGGACGGAGTTCACCGTGAGCCCGTACCCCGTGGCGGTCTGCGGCATGAACTGCCACAGCCCGGCCGCCCCTGCGGGCGATACGGCGCCGGGGTTCATCCCGGACTCCACTATGCAGAGGACCGCGAGGTCTTCGGGAACTCCCCTTGCCGCGAATTCCCTGCGTATCATCTCCTCCCGCGAGGCGAACCGGGCGAGCATCACGGCCGTCCCCCTCCTGTGTTCTATGCAGAACCAGGTCACGTGTGGCAGGACCGTCTCGTACGGGGCGTCGAGCCCGCAGCGCTGTGCGGCCACAGCCACGCAGCTGCGAAGGAACCCCTCCGGGGAGAATTCCGTCGGGGCCGTGACGCTGTCCCTCCCTTCCCGCGCCGGCAGGGCGGACGTGTCCGCCTGCTCGATGCGCGCCATCTCCGCGGCCAGCGCGTCCCACTCGCCGGTGAGGATGTCGGACGGTACGCCCGAGTCCTCGACCGAGGAGACGCTGGTAGGCGGCTTCGGGGCGGGACGCCGCGAGAGGAGCGCTTCCCGGTCGCCCCTGCTCATCTGCGCCCGCAGGACGGGCAGGGTGAGCGTCTGCGACAGGACGAGCGCGACTGCGATCCGGAGTATGGATAGGGTTGTTTTCATCGTCAGTATTTCCTCAGTTTCAGGCCACGGCCTCCGCCGGACTTCTTCCTGTATGTCTGGTTCTTCCTGTCGTTGAACACGAACTCCACCGTGGCCCGGTCCTTGGTCCCGGGCGCCGTGTCGCCCTCTTTCGGGAGGACGAGCTTCAGCCTCGCCTCGAAGAGCTTTCCCGAGGACGACTTCAGGCCCCGGACGACGCCGGTGTACCCTTTCTCGAGGAGGTGCTTGACGGTACTCTCGGCGAGCTTCCTGCCGGCTACCGTCCTCCAGAGGAAGAGTCCGCAGCCGGTGCACTTGGCGTTCATGTCCCACACCTTCACCCTCCTTCCGCAGCGGGGGCATCTGATGGTGTCCCCTTCCACTCCTGCCTGTACGGCCGAGGAGTCGCAGGAGAGCACCTCCCTCACCACGTAGGCGGCATAGGAACGGATCCTCGAGTCGAAGTCCGCGGGGTCCATCCTCCCTTCCGATATCAGGTTCAGAGCCGCCTCCCAGCGGCCGGTCAGCTCGGGCGATGCGAGGTGCATGTCCTTGACCATGCCGTACACTGCGAGCCCCGTCTCGGTGGGGACGATCTTCTTCTTCTCCTCGCGTATGTACGCACGCGTTTTAAGTGTCTCGATGATCGACGACCTGGTGGCGCCCGTGCCGATGCCGATGTCCTTCAGGGCGTCGCGCACCTGCTCGTCCTCGGAGTCCCGTCCCGCCGTCTGCATCGCCCCGATGAGCGTCGCCTCGGTATAGAGGGGCTTGGGCTTGGTCTTGCCTTCCCTGACTGTCGCGCCGGTGACGGGGAGGGCTTCCCCCTGCGCGAGCTTCGGGAGCGTCTGGGTCGGGGAGTCCTCGTCGTCGCGTCTGTCCTCGCCCGTGACGGCCCGCCATCCCGCCGAGAGGATGGTGCGGCCCTTGGCCGTGAGCTTCACTCCCCCGCAGTCGAGCTCGGCCTTCGCGGAGAGGACCTTGCAGGGGGCGGAGAAGGACTGGAGTACGCGGATGATCAGCAGGTCGTACACCTTCCTCTGGTTCTCGTCCAGGGATACTTTGCCGGGATCGGTGAGGGTGGGCAGTAGCGCGTGGTGGTCCGTCACCTTGTCCGCGTTCACGCAGAGCCGGTTTAGCCTCGTTCCCGCGAGGCTCCCGGCCATGGACCTGATGTCCGGGTCGGGATGGTGCGCCGCTATCCCGTAGAGTAGTCCCGGCACCGTGGCGAAGACGTCGTCCGATATGTACCGGCTGCCGGTACGGGGGTAGGTCATGAGTTTCTTCATGTAGAGCTCCTCGAGGATCGCGTCCACCTGTGCGGCCGAGAACCCGTACCGGGAAATCGCTTCCTTCTCCATCGACGTTATGTCGTGCAGGAGCGGCGGTCCCTCGTACCCTTCCTTCTCTTCGTAGGAGGTGACGGCGGCCGTCCCGCTCCGGAGGATCGCGGACCTCGTCCGCTGTGCGTCGTCCTCGTTGTCGAACCGTCCTTCGGCCATGGCCGCGAACGTCTGTCCGTCTTTCAGGCAGTCGGCTATCACGGTCCAGAACGGGACGCTCTTGAAGTCCCTGTTCTCTATGAACCGCCGGCATACCAGGGCGAGGGTGGGCGTCTGGACCCGTCCGAGGGAGAAGACGCGGCCGTGCGTGGCCGCCGTGGCGGTGAGCGCCCTCGTGGCGTTGATCCCCACGAGCCAGTCCGCTATGGTACGGGCGTTGCCCGCGGCGAAAAGGGAGTCGTAGTCGGATGCGGGTCGCAGGTCGGACATCGCGGCGCGGAGCGCTGCGTCGGTCAGGCTGGATACCCACAGGCGTTTTACCGGCTTGGTGTTCCCTATGTACTCGTAGATGAACCGCTGGATGACCTCCCCCTCCCTGCCGGCGTCGCCGGCGTTGATGATCTCGTCGGAGCGCAGCATCAGCCGCTTCAGCGTCTCGAGCTGCCACACGCAGCGCTCGTCAGGCTTGCCGTCCCGGCCCCTGCGGGGCTGGAGGACGAACGTGTCGGGGAGGATCGGCAGGTGGCCCGCGTCCCACGGGATGCCGTCAGTCATGGCGGTCTTCTCCACCAGGTGCCCTGCGGCCCAGGAGACGAAGTATCCCCCGCCCTCGTACCAGTCGGTGCAGTTCTTGCACGCACCGACTATCTTCGCTATCTCCGTCCCCACGGAGCGTTTTTCCGCTACTATGAGTTTCATCTTTTTCTCTCTTTATTGTTCGTCTTCCTCGTCCATCGGGTCCTCTTCCTTATCCTTCGGAGGGGCCTCCCTGTCGAGGAGCTTCTGGATGTCGTCCTTGATCTGGAAGAAGTTCTCCTGTATGGTCTCGCGGATGTCGTCCGCCACGAGGATGGCTTCCACCTCGTCCATGTACTTCTGTTCCTCCTCGGGGGTGATGGACCGGAGGATGGCGTTGATGCGGCCGTTGTAGACGCTGTCCCTCATCTCCGGGGCGAGCTCTATGTATGCGGGGTCCTTCTCGAGGATTTCCTCCGCGTAGTCGAGTATGTACTTGTGCCGCAGCTCGGGATCCTGTAGCCTCCTGTGTATGTCGGCCTCGTGGAAGCTGGTGATCTTCGGCAGGGGGACGTAGTCCTCCCTGGTCTTCCGGTTCCACTCGGGGACGTTGCGCTGTATCTCGCCGCAGAAGAGCTTCTTCTTGATGGGGGTGTCGTTGTTGTCGGCGACCTTCCCGAAGAAGTAGCCCTGCGTCAGCGTCTCGATCTTGCTTATGGGCATGAGCTCCTCGTCGTGGAAGGAGACGGTGCTGGAGTCGTTGCCGGTGCTCTGCGTGCGGGACTGCTGGCGGCGTTTCTCCTTGCCGAAGGACCGGTTAAGGTCCTGGGCCGTGCTGCCGTTCACCTGTCCCGCGACGACGTTGCCGACGGTGTTGAAGACGACGTCCGCGTTCTCCTTCTTGTAGTCGCGTATGAGCTGCGTCTTGTCCTGCGCGCCGAGCACTATGGCCACGCGGTTGCTACGCGCCGTGGCTATGAGGTTGTCGATGCCCTTCAGGAAGATGGTGGGCAGCTCGTCCAGGAGGATGACGCTCTTCCTCTTGTGCTTGTGGTTCACGAGCTTGAAGAGCCTCGAGGTGAACAGCGCGAGGGCAGTGCCGTAGATGGACTGCCTGTCGGGGTTGTTTCCGATGCACACCACCTTCGGCTCGTCAGGGTTGTTGATGTCCAGGTCGAAGTCGTTGTCGGACAGCACCCAGTAGAGGTCCGGGGACGCCATCTTGTTCAGCGGGATTCGGGCCGAGGCTATCTGTCCCTGGAGCTGGTCCTGCGCCTGGCTCTCGAAGGCGTCGCGGAACGGGGCCATCTTGTTCTCGAGCTCCGGCACCTTCATCAGCATCTCGAACACCCTCTTGTAGTCCTTGCCTATGAGCTCGATGAAGTGCGGCACGGTGCTCAGCGCCCCCTTTTCGATGCCCACGGACCGGTTCTCGTACGTGGCGAGGTAGTAGATGACGCATCCGATGTACTCCTTCGCGGAGAGGACGAAGAAGTCGTCCTGCTTCTGCCCCGGGCAGACGTTGTTGTAGATGACGTCCGCGACCTCGCTCGCGTCGGCCACGTCCTTGAAGTACGAGCCCTTGATGGGGTTGCAGCGGTTGCTCTTCGTGGGGTCGTCGAAGTTGATGATGTAGAACTCCGGGACGGACACGCCGGCGAGGGCCGCGTTGCGGTAGCGCAGCTTCCCGTCGTTGCCCTTGACCACGTTCAGGCGCAGCTCGTTGAAGATGACCTCGGAGAGGTCGGGGAACTTGTAGTCGTAGCACAGGGCCGTGAATCCCTTCGCCATGGTCTGTTCGATGATGGGGTTGTAGACCGAGAAGGACTTTCCCGATCCGGGCGTCCCGAGGATGAGCGTCCCGCGGTAGATGTTCACCAGGTTGATCCAGCCCTTGTGCATCCTCCCCTTCCACTTGTATTTCGTGGGGATGTTCACGGAGTCCGGCGTGCTTATGAGCTTGTCGCACTGCTCGAACGTCTCGTCGGGGTCGTTCTCGAGGTCGCGGATGGCGTTTATGCGCCTCCCGAGGAGCGCGAGGCCACAGAGGGCCGCCGCGAATCCCGTGGCCGTCGAGAACAGGTACAGCGCCTCTCCCCCTTCGAAGAGGGGAAGGAAGTACAGTGCGCCTCCGGCGAGCGTGACGAGGATGATCTTCCACCACGCCGTCTCCGTGTGCTTCCCCACCCTGATGATGACGCTCATCCCCGCGAGGAGGATGGCCAGCACCTTGATCTTGTTCGTGGTGAGCAGCAGGGGCCTGAAGGAGGCCACGACCAGGTCCGCCAGGCGGGACGTCAGTCCCAGCTCCCGCAGGAACGGGTGGCAGAAGTAGTACAGGTTCACTATCAGCAGCACTGCGGCCGCCACCACGAAGCTGAAGTACATTTTCTCGTATTCGTGTTTGTCCGCGCTCATGGCTTATCTCTTTTTGGTGTGGTATCTGTTGAAGGATCTCGTCCTGGGGACGTACAGTCCGGAGATGACTGCGGAGAGGAGTGCGCCCGCCGCCCTCCTGCCGAACCGGATGACGCTGTCGATGTCCGTGCCCCCCTTCGGGCCGGCGCCGTTCCCGGAAGTGATTCCGAAACTCTCGTAGATGCGCTCCGCCGCCTCTTCCGCGGCCTTCTGGGGCACCTCCTTCACCGGGGGCCACCTCTCCTCCGAGGCCTCCTTGAGGCGGCCTGAGAGCGTCCTGTCTATGTCGCTCGATTTCCATACCCCGAGGCCGAGGTGGTCTATCACGGTCATTCCGTATATCTTCTTTTCGTCGTCGGCGCTCCTGTGAAGGACGACGCCGATTCCCTGACGGGCGCAGAGGGCCCGGAAATGGTCTTCGCTCGTGGCGTTGTCGAGGGCCCATCCCACGGTGCCCGCGAGCTCCTTGCGGTCGAGCCTCGTTTCGCCCGGGTCTCTGGAGGGGGCGTTCCCGAGTGCGGCGGAGCATCGTGCGTAGGCCCCGGGAAGGACTTCCTCCTCCAGGACCATCGGTGTCACGGGATTCCCCGCGTAGTCCGTGCCGCGGAAGGCGTACCGGTGTTCCCCGCCCGGCTTTGCCGGAGGGAGCACGATCGTCTTCACGCCGTGCGCGAGCAGGACCGCCTCGAACTGTTCGTGCGTAGCGAACCGGTACGTGAGCGCGTGCTCGAAGGCCGCGGCGATGTTGCCCGCGGTGTTGCGCGACTTCCTGCGAAATACCGGTACGGGCGACTCGTCGCGCTGCATCCTGGCGCGTTCGCTGCGTTTCTTGCGTCCCACCTGGAACCCGTATTCCTTCCCCATCTCCCTGTACAGGGCCATGAGCTTCATTCTCTCCATGGATCCCGGGACCCTGGTCCCGTCGGGACGAATGGACGTGGACACCACGTGGTAGTGTTCGCGGTCTATGTCGCGGTGGCGGTAGATGATCCACGGCTGGTCCCCGTATCCGAGCGCCTCCATGGTGCGACGCACCACTTCCTTCAGCACGTCCTCGCCGAGCGGGGCGTCGTCCTCCCCGGGGTTGATCGTGAGGTGGAAGGACACGTTCTTCGTGCGGATGTTCGCCGCTTCCCTCTTCTTGAAGAATTTCCGTATGGCCCTCTCGTCCGGGTCGGGGACGTCGAAGCCGTGGACGGCGACGCGGTCGGCGATTCCCTCGCTGACCTTGTCCTCGTTGTAGTCGAGGACGTGTCCCATGATCCCGGCGGACTTCATTATCTTTGGTATCATGACTCAGAGCTTTTTGCGGTTGAAGTCGATGGGGGCGAAGCCCTTCTGCTTCGGGGCCTGGTCCGTCTTGGGAGGCAGCTGCACCTCCAGCACCGAGCAGCTTATGCAGATGTCGCTGCGCTCGTCCCCGTTGTGCAGGAACGGCTCGCCGGAGGCGAACACGCGGCAGCCCTTCTTCAGCAGCTCGAAGGTACCGCTGTATTTCGCATAGACGTCATAGAAGGAGGTGATGCGTGTCGTGCCGTTGTAACGGTGGCAGGCGACGCGCAGCTGCATCATGCGCACGCCCGTGTCCTTCCTTGTGAACTCGTTCGCGTCCTTGACGAGGTTCCCTGTTATCTGGATGTTCTGCATCTTTGTCAGCGTTCTTGGATTTTGTCTTCCGCGGTCTCGATGGCGGCGATGGCCGCGTCCATGAGGTCGCCTACCTTCATGGTCATCTTCTCGAGGCGCCTCATCTCCTGGCGGAGCATGATCTCCGACGGTGCGGGCTTGTCCTCTCTGGAGTCCCTTGTCGCCATCGTGTTGATGACCTTCACGACCTGGTTGTAGTTTACGCCGATCTTCTGGATGGAGGCGAGGATGGCGTTCAGCTGGTCGCGCAGTCCCCTGTCCGTCAGCTTGACCTTCTTGGGGACGTACATCGTGCGCCCCAGCACGGAATCGCGGATGTAGCGGGCAACGGACTTGTAACCCGCGTCTTCCATCTTCCTCGTGAAGTCAATGTATTCCGTCTCGGTGAAACGGATGGTGAAGCGACGGTCTCTGATGTCTTTCATTTCAGCGTTCTTTTAGCGGTTTGTGCGGGACCCTCCCGGTCACGATGACGTGACGCAGGAACTCCGATACGGAGTCGAATCCGGCGGCCTTCAGACGGCCGGTAAGGATCTCGTTCTCGTGGGGCGAAAGGCGGACCGCACGGAACAGGTTTCTTGTCTTTTTGCCCATCTTTATTTATCGTTTTTTGCGCGTTTCCGCACTCAGGGAAGGCGCGTGTTTTTCTTTTTCTTTGCGGAGTTTCCTTCTCCGCGTGGTTTTGCCGATGGACTCCGTAAGGAAGTTCGAGGTTCAACGTCTGCGACTCTGGAGTGGACGCCTTTCGTGAAACCTATCGTTGAACGAAAGCAAGATAGCGGGCTGTGACCGCGGGCGTTTTCAGGCGGAATTTTGGCTGCCGAAAACACATCTTGCTTTTTACATTCGGTAGAAAACTCCTGAGTCCTCCGGCGAATGGTTTTCGTACAAATGTAAAAATAATTTGAAGAACAAACAAAATAACTTGTAATCCGTACAAAGTTTTTTTGCTTTTTGTTTTTCAAATTCACTATATTTGCACAAGTGACGGAGTTACTTCCGTAAGTTCTTACAAACGTAAGGATGTAAGAAAGTAAGGAGTTACTAATGTACGGACTTACGAACTTACGGAATTACGGACTTACTTATGTACGGACTTACGGACTTACGGATGTAAGGAAGTAAGGGAGTGGTAAGTCCGGAACAGCAAAAGGCTCAAGTCGGTTTGCGAGGGCCTTTTGTCCGTCACGAAGGGCAAACCTATATGCGCTTTATTGTCGCATTGTGGTTTCAATTCATCCTGGGGGTTGAGTAAGCGAAGAGGGAGGGATATGAGGGGCAAGTGTGGATTGTTCGATAAAACGATTGTATATGGGAAACGAAAGAAATTCCGGGGGCATCAGCCCCGAAAATCTTGACGAAGTCTTCAAGGAGAAGGGATTGGATCCCGCTCCTTCATCGCAAGGCGGGAAACCGTCAGGGAAGACGCGAAGCGTGTCTTCTGCGGTCTCTTCTCTGAAGGATACGCGGAAGAAGGTTTCCGGCCGTAACGGGTCCGGAACATCTATCCCGGAGACACGTATTGTCCTTTCCGGGGATAACTATTGGGATTTTATGGAACTCCGTCTGAAGGCGTGCAAGGTTGGTCGTTTCGACCATATTCCTGGAGGGGTGGAGTTTTTCAGGTCCCTTCTCGAGTTCGCCAGGGAGAATGGCTATTTCGACAAGGAACGATAGGACTATGTTAACCTTATGAGATATGACGAAGAGTTTGTGTTTTTTCAATGGTAAGGGAGGCGTTGGTAAGACGACGCTTACGGTGCTTTTCGCATCGTATCTTCAGTACGCCCGCGGAAAGCGCGTGGTGGTCTTGGATCTGGAGGCGGGGCAGTTCCCCGTGTCGGAGGCCCGCGAGAGGGACAGGGTGATGCTCGGCTCGCCCGATTCCGCACTCGCTGTCTATTTGAAGGAAAAGGGTCTGACCGTGAAGAAAGGTGGCGTCTTCGACATAGTGAAGATGGAGGCCGGGGAGAAGGAGGGCGACGTGGACGCCATACGTAGGTTCTATACGTACGCTTACGAACTGAAGCAATCCGGGAAGTACGACTACGTTCTCGTGGATTTCCCCGCACAGTTCCAGAGGATTAGTCCGCAGAGCATTTTCCTTGCCTCCGGCCTGATTGACCTCTGCGTCATTCCTACGGACGTGTCCCGTGCGTCGATGCGATGGGCGAAGACGGTGGCGGGTTCACTGAAGGGGAAGGCGGACACGGCCGTTCTGTGGAACAACCTCTCCTGGTATGACAATACCGGGGGCGTTGCCGACAAGCTGTCCGTGTATTTCACGGCAGACGGCATCGACGTCGTTCCGTTCAAGGTGAAGACTTTCGCCAAGGCACGCAGGGATTCCGGGGTGAAGTATTTCGTGCTGAACACCGTCTGCTGGCCGGAGGATAACGTGCGTCGTGCCAACGTGTGCCTCGAGGAGGCGTTCTCGTGGCTGGAGGACCGCGTGGATAAGGCGGGAGGGAAAGGAAGCAAGAAACGGTGATCCATTGTCCTTCAGGACAGGGTTTGGAAGCCCGGGGGTGTTCGCGCCTCCGGGTTTCTTTTCGTCTTCTGGCGGTCCGGTCGTGAGTACGGACGCCGGTGGTCGGATATGTACCGTCAGGTTGTGTGCAGTCCTTCACGACCGGTGAAGGAAATGCTGGTTGCTTTCCTTCAGCGGGAAGTGCAACTGCTCACGCCCGGATGCTCTGGCCGAGGACGTGATGGCGTGCTGTCCCTCCTGGATGATGACGTGATTGTGAGCTCGTCAGCTCTGTATCGTGTCCCCACGCAGTTGGAGGACCTCGTCTTGGGCAAAGCCAAAGCCTCCGGCGCACTCGGCAGGGCCGGCCCGGAATGTCGTTGCTCCGGGTGAGGGTGCGTCAAGCAACCGAAAGGCCCGTCTTTAACAAGTAATGGAGCCCGGTGGTCTTGGAATCGCAGACGGATTCAGTCAAGAGGAAGACGGGGCGACATGGATTCTCCGTGATATCCTCCCATGCCTTCCACGAGGGGGCGTGCCTGTCACGTTTCGGATATCGTTCTTCCGAGGATCCGGCAAGCGGGGACGGTTGACGGATAGGAGTAGGTGGGTCGAAGCGGCCTTTATGAAGGACGCGATGATAAGGGGCTGAGTCGTATGGGGGCCGGCAGGATGGCTGTGGACGTGTGTTCCTGAAGGCAGCAACGGATGGTCGGGAGACCGTTGTGGCGGGCGACGGACGTGCGGGGCTGGCTGAACCGATTGGGTGGTTATGGGTTGTCGCCAGGGTGATGTCGGTAGTATTCCCGTTTACGTGATGCAGGTGGAAAGTATGGGAGGATGTGTTTTGTCTTAGCGCCTGTTACGGCCGAGCGCCGAGTTAAGGCGAGACGTGAAGGACACGACAGGGGCAATTTCAAACTCTCTATGGGATTGGTGTCGAAGTCCCGGTGAGATTGACATGGTCGTTCGCTCGTATCAGGATTGGAGTACCGACAGGTAATCCCCGTGTACTTTGTACACCCGGTACACATTGTATGTCATGTGTACCTCTGTCCGGATGGGGAATGGAGGAGGCCCGCGAGAAGGGAACGGTTCGTGAGATGGGAAAGGCGGATTGCCCGGCTGCCCTGCAAGGTCTGGGTTAGGATGTATCGCCCTGGCAAAGGACAGGGGAATGGCGGCAGCTCCCGTATCAGAAGCGCGCCCCAGAGTTGAGAATCAAATCTGGGGTGCGCTTCACGGATGGTTTTTTGTTGCAATCCGTTCTGCGTGGAGCTGGTCCCGCCGGTGCGGGGTGATGGTACTGTGGCTTTACCGTTTTTCTGAAATCGGGGGAACGCTGAGGCGGAGGTTATTTGTCAAAATAACCACTGAGTCAAGAGAGAACGATCTCAGAAAAGTCGGCTCCCTGTAAAGCCTCGACGAATTCAGGTGAGACGGGGCACAGGTGTCCTTCCGGAGGACGTGTCTTTTCGGATATCCTCTCCGGAAGTTCTCGTTCGTTTCCCCGTGGTAGATAGGCGCTGCCACACGCGGAGCGTTGTGGGAGGGATTATATGCCAGGAGGGAACTCCCCCTGACCCGGCACCTGTCCCCGTTATGACGGGTTTAGACCTGATGTCGGTCGGCAGGGGAACGGGGAGGCTGTCAGCACTCGCCGCTTACGGCGAGAGCATGACAGCGGGGGCCGTCTCGTGGCGCAGCCTGTGTTCTTGTGGTATGTCTGTACCGGAGGATTGTGCGAAGAAAGGGGAAGGAGGGGGAAGGAGGCGCGGAGGCATAGCTCTTGAACGCGCCCGGTGGTTCGTTCTCGCCACGGTATTCGGATACCGTTGGAGATGGGAATGGCGGAGGGGATGGGGACGCGCTCGGAGCATCTTATGCGCA
>JAEEGK010027449.1_pt1 | contig 11493 bp, 11 predicted proteins | sample 8958771 | NCBI WGS metagenome assembly JAEEGK01 (sample SAMN16246547, study PRJNA631951) | gut metagenome | biome: gut microbiome; feature: rumen; material: SC-attached | host: Bos | place: Iran: Karaj | collected 2018-10 | reverse complement strand
GCCTGCCATTCTTGCAAATAGGGTAAAGAACTCTGTAAGGTTGGTTATCTCTATGCCCATACACGATTTGGCTTCGCCGTTAGACCCTGGTAGAAGTGTGGCAAGTTTGCCTGCCAAAATGTTAGATGCAGCGTTGCTCATAAACCATACGCCCATCAAGAGCGAAGCAAGGCGTGCTGGCGAAAGTTTGTTTACCATCGAAAGACCAATGGGAGAGAGGCTCAACTCGCCAATGGTGTGCAAAAAGTAGAGCGCAAACAGCCACCACATCGATACCTTGGTATTATTGTCAACGCCGTCGGTAGCAAACGCAATTACCACATATCCAATGGCTAAGAGCATAAGACCGATAGCCTGTTTTGCTGGCGAGAATGGTTCGAGTTTTTTCTTTGCCAAAAACTGCCACAGCATTGCCATAATGGGCGCAAAGCAAACCACTACAATCGGGTTGATAGATTGAAACCAAGTTGTGGACATTGTCCAACTGCCTATGGTACGGTCGGTTTGTTGGTCGGCAAATAGTGTGAGCGATGAACCTGCCTGCTCAAAAGCACTCCAAAAGAATATCACAAACACCGCTATAATATAGATAACTCCGATACGGCTTTTTTCGTCTTTGGTGAGTCCTCGGTCGGTGATGATAAACACGGGCAATGCAAGCGAAATGGCGTATATGGCTGCCGAAATATAGTCGTTGAAACTTTCTGAGCCGATAGAGAATGCTACAAACATAGCAATTGCACCGATTATGCATCCCCAGAGGCGGAATGGTGAGTTTTTAACATCTTCTTTTTCTTGATGGTGGGCAACAGCCTCTTGGTGAGCAAGTTCGTCTTTTGCGTGACGGAGTTCGCTCTGTGCGGGAGGAAGTCCTATTTGCAGTCCGTCAGGGGTTTTGAGGTATTTATCTTTGAATAACCAAAAAACAAGAATCGAAAGTATCATAGCCACGCCGGCGCAGAAAAATCCCCATTTAAAGTTGCCGGGGTTTGTCCAGTTGCCTTCGCCCACCGATCCGCAGATAAGTGGTGCGATGAATGCTCCTACGTTGATACCCATATAGAAGATGGTGAAAGCCGAGTCTTTGCGGCTGTCGGTTTTTTCGTAAAGGTCGCCCACCATTGTGGAGATGTTTGGCTTAAAAAATCCGTTGCCCAAGATGAGACAAACAAGACCTGTGAACATCAAAAATAGCGATATTCCGTTGTCGACATTTGGATCGATAGGTCCGCCTTCCACCGAAATAGATTTGTTGACAAAGCACGCCGAGGCAAACATAAGAAACTGTCCCACAGCCATTATCAAACCTCCAAAAATTATGGAGCGACGGTTGCCCCAGTATCTATCGGCAATGTATCCGCCAAGAAGCGGTGTAAGGTAAACAAGTCCGGTGTACGAACCGTAAATTTCGGATGCCCTTTCGTTGGTAAAAAATGCTGCCACAAGATATAGCACAAATAATGCTCTCATGCCGTAATAACTGAAACGCTCAGCCATTTCGGTAACAAACAAAAGGTAAAGACCTTTGGGGTGTCTGTTGTTGCTCATATTATTGTTTTAAATTTTTTTTAATGTTAATGAAATCGGCGCAAAATTATAAAAATCTTAATTTCTTAATACTGTGTTTCGTTAAAAAATGTACCTTTGCATTATTAAATACGTAAAATTTTGATATGATGAAACCCACTTTATTAGTATTGGCCGCCGGTATGGGAAGCCGTTATGGCGGTTTGAAACAGATTGACAAACTTGGTCCTTCGGGACAAACTATTCTTCAATATTCGGCTTTTGACGCTGCCCGCGCAGGTTTCGGCAGGGTTGTGTTCGTTATCCGCCGCGACATCGAAAAAGATTTCAACGAACTTGTGTTGCCCAAAGTGCGTCAACATTTGCCCGCCGAATATGTTTTTCAAGATAAAACCGACCTTCCCGAAGGCTTTACTTTGCCTGCCGACCGCGAAAAACCGTGGGGTACAGGTCACGCCATTCTCGCCGCACGTAACGCCATCAAAGAGCCGTTTGCTGTTATCAACGCCGACGATTTTTACGGCAAGGAGGCTTATCAGACTATTTGCCAATATTTTAGCACTCTAAAAGATACCGACCAAAATAAATATTGTATGGTGGGTTATCCCGTAACTAACACATTGTCAGATTACGGCACAGTGTCGCGCGGAGTATGCACCACTAATGCCGAGGGCAATCTTGTTGACGTGGTAGAGCGCACCAAAATTATCCGCGAAAATGGCAAAATCGTGTTTATCGAAGGTGAAACCAAAACCGAAATTGCTGAAACTTCACCTGTTTCGATGAACTTCTGGGGCTTCACTCCTTCGTTTTTCGGATATTTGCAACGCGATTTTGTATCTTTCTTAAAGGAAAATATCTCAAAACCCAAGGCAGAATTTTTGATTCCCACCGTTGTTGACGGATTAATCAAGAGCGGAACTGTTACTTGTAAAGTGCTCACCTGCAATGCAAAATGGTTTGGCGTAACATACAAGGAAGACCGCCCGATTGTGGTTCAAAAATTTGCCGACCTTACCAAAGCCGGTGAATATCCCGAGGAGTTTTAAAACCTTGCCCCAAGGGTAAAAACATTGGTTCTGTACTCGTAACTGTTGGTGCTTGCGTCCATAAAGGCGTAGTCGAACGAAAACCGCGAAACCTTTATGCCCGCACCCAACGAGGGTACATAACTGTATGTGCGTGAGATATATAAGTGATTGTTTTTCATAAAGTCGGATATTCCAAAACGCACAAACGCCATATCCATAAACGAAACTTCTAATCCCGCGCAAGGATTAACGCAGGCAAAATCGCTGCGAATAAGATAGTTGCGCTTTCCATCAAATGTAATTTCCGAACCAATTTCGCCCATAAAGGCAAATCGTCCGAGGTGCACAGTGTATGCCGCCGACCAAAGAATCGACGGTGCGGTCTGCTCTACGCTATTTTCGGGAATGCTGTTGCCTGTGGCAAGATAGGTACTGTCGAATTTTTCTTTGTTGATGTTCCACACGTCGAAAGTGGTGGTGGCATCGCGCAGGATAATACCGGCAGAAAAATCTCGCTTTTTGTACGATGCGGCAAGGTCGATACCAAATCCGTATGCGCGGGCAAACGAACCTTCCATTCGGTAGATGAGTTTCACATTTCCGCCCACCGAAAAATCAGGGAGAAAGCGCAGCCGCCGTCCTACCGAGAAGAATAGCGCGTAATCGGCTGTGGAAAAATATGTTATGCGCGAAAAATCTGGTTCGCCGTTTTGGTCAAACAGGTAGATTGTGTTTTGAATATCGTCGACACCGAGCCTCAAAAACGACATTCCTACCGACGTGAGCGAATCGGCTTGATAGCATCCTGCGGCAAAATCGTATTGAGCCAAACCACCAAAATAAAAACTGTGAGTGGCGCAAATATCTGTTTTGTAGCCTTTTGGCGCCGAAAGGTTGGCTGGATTCCAATATCCTGCCGCTGCTCCCGTGGTAGAAGCCGCCGTGCCTCCGCCCAACGCTTGTTCTCTGCCGCCCGTGCCGATGTTTAAAAAATCGTTGCCGTATTTTACCACTTGCGCAGACGCTGTTTGTGCCGTTAAAAATGCTGATACTGATATAAATAATGTGTATGATTTAATGTTCATATCTTACTGCAATCAATTTTTTTACAAAAATAGTAAAAAATTTTTGACAATCCTTTCGGAAAATGGTCTTATATTTGCAAGTTGAAAAGTTAAATTTACATAACGATAAAACAATGTCGAGAATAACCTCAAAATTGAAATTTTTGCCCAGCATGATTACATGCACAAGTGCCCTTTGTGGAACATTAGCCACATTTATGGCATTAAGCGGCGACAAAGGTCTTGTTTATGCATCCTATTTTATACTTTTTGCAAGTATCTGCGATTTTTGCGACGGATTTGTAGCACGATTGCTCCATGCTCAAAGCGAACTTGGTAAACAACTTGATTCACTGGCAGATGCAATTAGTTTTGGCGTTGCGCCCACGGCTATTATGTTCGGCCTTTTGCGACAGGCTCTTAGGGTTAACGGTGCTTTTTGGACTCTTGATAGTTCGCAGATTTTTATTCTCGTATGCTCTTGTTTTATAGTAATTTGCAGCGTGCTTCGCCTTGCCAAATTTAATATCGACCCAGAACAGGCTTATGGTTTTAAGGGACTTCCCACTCCGGCTTGCGCACTTTTGGTGGCTTCTATTCCGCTAATTGATGCCATGGTGCCTGAAGATTTTTGGATCTACACTGTGGCACATGCTCTCTTCAACGCTGATTTTCCTTTTAAAGCCACTATGGCTCTTATTGGTATTCAGGTGTTTGCATTTGGCAGTGTTAAATTGCTGCTGCCGATGTGCATATTTTTCTCGCTGCTGATGGTGAGCAACTTGCCAATGTTTTCGCTCAAGATGAAGAGTTATAAATACAAAGACAACCGTTTGGTTTACAACTTTTTAATATTTGCTGTGATTGCACTCATAGTTTTGCAATGGATAGCGGTTCCCCTCATCATATTCGCTTACGTGGTGGTTTCATTTGTCCGTTGGCTTTTCAACCGCAAAAAAACTGCTACTGTTGAGCATTAAGGTAATAATGGCAAATCTCCGTTAATCCACATTCTTTACACTTAGGATTTCGAGCCGTGCACACGTACCGTCCGTGAAGGATGAGCCAATGATGTGCGCGTCCTAAAATGTTATTATCAAAACCCTCTTCGAGTTGTTTTTCGGCTTGGAGAGGATTTTTGGCATTTTTGGTGAGTCCTATTCGCGCTGCCACTCTAAATACATGAGTATCTACAGGCATCACCTCCGCACCGTAAAGCACCGACGCAACCACATTTGCAGTTTTTCTACCCACACCGGGGAGAGTTTCAAGTTCTTCGACTGTTGTGGGCAATGTACCGCCGAATTTTTCTACAATTATCTGCGCCGCAGCAATTATGTCGCGGGTTTTGGAGTTGGGATAAGATATTGATTTAGTGTATTTTATTACCTCGTCAAAATCAGCCTTTGCCAACGATTCGGCATCTGGGAAACGCTCAAACAGCGCAGGAGTTACCATATTCACCCTCTTGTCGGTACATTGCGCCGAAAGTCGCACAGCCACAAGTAATTGAAACGGATTACCATATTTCAATTCAGTCTTGGCATCAGGCATTGCTTTTGTAAAATATTCTGTTACAGCGTTGTATAATGATTCTGACATAGCTTTATCTTTTTGAGCAAAGATACGTTTTTTTTGAATTATTATGATTATAAAAATTGCGCCCGGAGATTATCATAACAAAATTATTATGCGTTTTTTATGGGTGAAAGTGAAAACATCTTTTTTTTGTTTTGGTGTGTGTTTTTCCATTTTTCTTAATATCTTTGCTTTGATTTTACTCGAAAAATTTAACGATGGAAAAAAGACAGCGTTCGATAATAAATACATGGTCAAGTATTTTTAGAATACTTATTTATGTAATTGCCGTATTAATAATACTTTACGTGCTACCTAAGGAGGGAAAGTTTAAATACGAATACCAAAAAGGCAGCCCGTGGAAACACGAAAACCTTATTGCGCCGTTTGATTTTGCTATCTACAAAAGCGTTGATCAGTTGGAGGATGAAAAAAACACCATCATTGCCGACGCTATGCAGTATTTCAACAAAGACAACAAGGTGCAAATTGATAATATGGAGCGTTTTCTCGCAACCTACAATTCGCTGATGAAAGAGTATGTGGGACGTACCGACACCATATCCGACACTCTTATAGGTACTAAGGATATTTATCACAATTTTCGCAATACGGTGTATGCATCGCTAAATTTTGTTTACACCAACGGACTTATTGAAACTGAGAACCTTGCCGACGGCACCGACCTCAAAGACCGCGTTATCCTTATTCGCGACGGCGACATCACCACTCAAAAACGCTTTTCAGAGGTTTTTACCAACAAGGCGGCATACCTTTATGTAAAGAATTGTATACGCGCTTTTATGTCAGAATCGGCAGGCAAAATGAGCGACACAGAGTTTAAAAACATCGAAAAAATTGTTGAAAACCTCAATCCTAATCAATGGCTCGAACAAAACCTCAATTACGACGAAAACACAACACAAAAAGTTCTTAATGAGACAATTAACAATATCTCACTTACCCGGGGAATTGTGCAGCAAGGTCAGCGAATAATTTTCCAAGGCGAAATGGTTGGCGATGAGGAGTTTCGCATACTTGAATCACTCCGCCGCGAATACGAGCAAAGCGACCATGGCGCTGGCTACAATTACACATTCCTTGGTCAGTCTATTGTGTTTATCCTCTTTTTTGCGCTCATATATATGTTTTTGAAAACTTTCCGCAAGGAAATTTTCTTTCAAACCAAGTATTCTATGCTGGTACTCAGCCTTATAACTTTGGTGATTGTGGGTATGAGCCTTGTGATTCGCTACAATTTGTTTAGCATTTGGGCAGTGCCGTTTTTGCTTTTGGCATTGATTATCAAGACATTTTTTGACACCCGAACGGCGTTGTTTTTTCACATAATGGCATGTGTGGCAACGGGTTTTGTAGTGCCAAATTCGTTTGAATATTTTGTAATGCAGTTTGTGCCGGGATACTTTATGATTATTTCGTTGCAGCAAATCAACCGCCGCGGATTGGTTTTCCGTACATCGTTTATTTGCTTTGTGATTTACGCTTTGGTGTACCTGAGTTTTGAATTTATGTATAACGGCAATATCGATGGCACCAATTGGCGCACACTTATCTATCTCGGTATCAATAGTATGCTGTTGCTTTTGGCTTATCCTGCAATATATTTGTTTGAAAAAGTTTTTGGACTTTTGAGCGATGTTACCCTTGTGGAACTTGCTGATAGTAACCGCCCGTTGCTCCGTCGTTTGGCAGAAGAAGCACCCGGAACTTTTGCTCACTGCACCCAAGTGGCAAACCTTGCCGAAGCTGCTATTTTTCAAGTAGGCGGTAATCCTCACCTTGCACGCACAGGAGCTCTCTATCACGATATTGGTAAACTTACCGCGCCGCTATATTTTACTGAAAATCAGGTAACAGGCATTAATCCTCACGATAAACTCGACTATCTTAAAAGTGCCGAAATTATTATAAATCACGTGGTTAAAGGTGTTAATATTGCTAAACAATACAAATTGCCCACTCAGATAATCGACTTTATCAAAACCCACCACGGCACATCGAAAGCTGGATATTTTTACAAGATGTACAAAAACGAACATCCCGACGAGGATTGCGACGATAAATTTACTTACCCCGGTCCTCGTCCGTTAAATAAAGAAAATGCAATTGTGATGATGGCAGATTCTATCGAGGCTGCGTCAAAAAGTCTCAAAACTTACGACACTATTACCATTAGCAACCTTGTAGACAATATTATAAACGGTCAGATTGCCCAAAAACAGTTCGACAATACCAATCTAACGTTTAGAGACATCGACAAGGTAAAGGAACTGTTTAAGGAGAAACTGATAAATATTTATCACGCTCGTATTGAGTATCCTAAATAGGAGAGGGGTTTATTTGCCCGGATATTTTACCACCGAAGCAACGTTGTATTTCGATAGTTTTTTGCGACCTTCGAGACCTTCTAACTCTATCAAAAACAATATTTTAACCACAATACCGCCACATTGTTCCACCAATTTGGCTGCGGCTTCGATAGTGCCGCCGGTAGCAATTAAGTCGTCAACAAGCACTACTCTTTGTCCGGGTTTGATAGAATCCTTGTGAATCTCTATTGTGGCAGTGCCGTATTCAAGATTATAGGTTTGCTGATATGTGTCGCGGGGAAGTTTTCCCTTTTTGCGTACCGGCACAAAAGGTTTTCCGGCTTTGTAGGCAAGCGGCATTCCAAAAATAAATCCACGAGCCTCTGCACCTGCAACTACGTCGAAATCAACATCTTTGGTCAGGTTGTAAAGTTCGTCGATTGATAGGCGCAATCCTTCACCGCTTTCGAGCACGCTTGTTACATCGCGAAACATAATTCCCTTTTCGGGAAAATCGGGTATGGTGGTAATGTAGTCTTCTAATTTTTTTGCCATTTTTTATAAAATTTTATATGATAACAAAGTGTTCGCGGTCGGTAACTTTGCCGCAATAAAAACAACGCAAAGCCGGCGGTTCTTTTGATATAACATCAAACTTGGTAGACATCGGCTCTGAATTGGTTATACATTTGGGATTCATACACTTACAAATGCCTTTGATGGTAGACGGCAATTCCACAGGGCGTTTTTCGATTACCTCGTAGTTTTTGATAATATTGAGGTTTGCCTTGGGAGCAATAAGGGCTATCTTATTGATTTCGTCGTCTTTAAAGAATTTGTCCGACACTTTGATAATTGCCTTTTTGCCGAGTTTTTTGCTGTCGAGATTGGTTCCAAATGTTACTTGGTTGTCCACTTTTTCGAGGTTGAGAATTTTGATAACCTCAAAAAGGTCTTTCGCGGGAATGTGGTCTATTACCGTTCCGTCTTTTATGGCGTTAACTTTGAGTTCTGATTTGTCCATATTGGTAAGTTTTTAATTCATAATGCATTATGAATTGGTTAGCAATTATTTTTTTAATCCGAGTACGTATGAGATAACCGCCTGACGCGCATACACACCGTTGAGAGCCTGTTCAAAATAATAAGCCTTTGGATTGGTGTCCACGTCTTGCTGAATTTCGTTGATACGTGGCAGCGGGTGGAGTATGCGCAAATTTGGCTTAGTGTTTTCGAGCATACTGTTGCGCAAGATGTAGAGGTCTTTGGTTTTTTCGTATTCCATAAGGTCTTGGAAACGTTCGCGTTGCACACGTGTCATATAGATAATGTCAGCCTCGGAAATAATGCTGTTGAATTGTTCGTGTTCGTAGTATTTAACACCCTTAGAATCAAGAAAATCGAGATATTCTTGCGGCATTTTGAGTTTTGGGTGCGAAATAAAGTTGAAAATCGGATTGAACGGCGACATAGCCTGAACCAATGAATGAACAGTGCGTCCGTATTTGAGGTCGCCCACCATAAAAATGTTGATATTTTCGAGCCTTCCCTGAGTTTTTTTGATCGAATACATATCGAGAAGGGTTTGTGTGGGGTGCTGATGAGCGCCGTCGCCCGCATTGATTACGGGAACAGTGGCAACCTCGCTGGCATATCGGCAACTGCCTTCAAGGGGATGGCGCATTACAATAAGGTCGCAATAGTTTGATACTATGCGGATTGTGTCTTTAAGCGTTTCGCCCTTTGATACACTCGAAATGTTGGGGTCGGAAAAACCTATCACCCTGCCGCCAAGACGGTTGACTGCGCTTTCAAAACTCAGGCGCGTGCGAGTAGAAGGTTCAAAAAACAGAGTTGCCACCACTTTGCCGTCCAAAAGGTGCGGTTCGGGATGCTTTTCAAAATCTTCGGCTATTTCAAGTATTCGCAGAATAGCGTCGGTTGAGAAGTCGGTTACTGATATCAGACTTTTGTTTGTCATTGAATTATAATGTTTTAATGTATTTCGGTTTTTTGTTTTTGTTAATGCAAATATACTAATTAGGCGCAATTATGGTAGGATTTTTTTCAAAAAAAATTTCTTTTTTAATATAAATAGCCATATTTTTGCGCATTAATAAACTTGATGGTATGATAACTACCTTTATAATAGTAATAACGTGCATAATTTCGATAGCTGCCTTTCAGGATCAGAATCCGTTGCCTTATAGTATGGCGCGTCCCGAATGGTTCGACAAGTTTAAGTTCAACGCCTATATGGTGTGGCACAAGCGTGATTTTCATCGACTTATATCGTCGGGTTTTGTTCACGGCGGATGGTGGCATTTGGCGTTTAACATGCTTACGTTGTACTTTTTTGGCTATTTGGTAGAAGACACCTTTATAGTTATATTTGACACTGTGATGGGCGAGGTGCTTTATGCTGCATTTTACCTTTTGGCTATTGCAGTAGCCTCATTGTCTGACCTTTTTAAATATCGCGAACAGCCTTATTACAACGCTATTGGAGCCTCGGGAGCTGTTTCGGCAATTATTTTTGCCGCCATTTTGATAATGCCACGAATGGGTATCGGACTTTTGTTTATTCCTGTGCACATTCCTGGATACGTTTTCGGCCCGCTTTATCTCCTTTATTGTCACTATATGGCGAAAAAAAATCTCGACAATATTGGACATTCGGCTCACTTTTGGGGCGCAATCTTTGGCATTGTTTTCCCGATAATTATTTATCCTCCTATTTTGCGGCATTTTATTAATCAGTTTGTTTAACGGGTATGGTTATTCAGGGTTCACAAATAGATTTTAATGGCAAGTATCAGCCGTCAAACACATTGGATATCAATATTTTTAATCGTGCTATGCTTTATGGCGACTGTGTTTTTGAACAGATTCGCACCAATGCAAGCACAATGCTGTTTTTCGGTCGTCATCTCGACAAACTTTGTGCGGCTATGACTTTTATGAATATGCCCATTCCCGACAAGTTTTCATCGCAGCGCACTGTGCTCAAAGAGGAACTTACCAAACTGCTGATTAAGAATAAGATATTCAAAGGTGGAATGTTGACCCTGATGGTGATGCGAACCGGAGGCGTGCTCGATTTGCCGGATGTAATTTACATAGCCACCGTGCAGCATATGCCTTCTGTACTATTCGACCTTAACAAAGAGGGATTTATGATAAGCATTTTCAACGAGATACCTATGCCGGCAGGTCGTATAGCCAACTACAACACCTATGCGGCAAGTATGGTTAAGAATCTTGCTTATCAGTTTGCCCGCAAGTCGCGCACCAATGATGCTTGTATCGTTAATGCGCAGGGCGATATTGTGGGAGGTGCACGTAGTGGAAATATTTTTTGTGTGCGCGATTCGGAGATTTTTACTCCACCATTGTCTGCCGGATGTGCCGATTCGGTAATGCGCCGTCACGTGCTCGACATTGCTGAAATTCTTGACATCAAAGCCAACACCGAAACCCTCATAACGCCTGATTTTATGCAAGTGGCTGATGAAATATTTTTTGCATCTACCGAATATGGTATATCTTGGGCAATGGGTTGGCAAAACCGCAGATATTACCGCCGCACCGCCGAAATGGTTTTCAACAGACTCAATCAGTTTTATGCTGATGAGTTTTGATTAGTTGAGCAACGGATCGGGCGGAAGATTTTCCCAAACGCGGTAACGTCCGCCGAGGTTTTTAACTGCCTCTTTCCACACATCGGCATCGGTGTCCATTATAATCGATGGTTCAAGTTTGCCCACCATCCAAAATTTTTCGTTGATTTCTTTTTCCAATTGGTCTTTTTCCCAACCTGAATATCCGAGAAAAAATCTTACTGAGTTTTCGTTGAGTTCGCCGTTTTCGATTTTTTGCGACACCATATTAAAGTCGCCACCCCAGTAAATGCCGTCTGCCACCTTGAGACTGCCGGGAATGATGTCGGGACCGGCTGTGTGT
>JAEEGK010027445.1_pt1 | contig 11494 bp, 8 predicted proteins | sample 8958771 | NCBI WGS metagenome assembly JAEEGK01 (sample SAMN16246547, study PRJNA631951) | gut metagenome | biome: gut microbiome; feature: rumen; material: SC-attached | host: Bos | place: Iran: Karaj | collected 2018-10 | reverse complement strand
ACGGTCAGCAGTTTCTTGGCTTCGAACAGCAATCCGATACCGTTGGCGTTGCGCTTGGCATAGCAGTTGATGCTCAGGAGCATGCCGCTGAGTGTCACCTTGTAGGTCGAGGCGTCGAAGGTCCACTTGCCACTCATGGGCGTACCGCGGAAAGAGGCAGAGTAGGTGCCATCCTGATTGATGGTGATGGCGGTGTTTGAAGAACTGATTCCTATCTGCTGATAGTAGGGTAGCACCTTTGCCTTGATCTGTCCGGCAACCACCTCGCCACCAGCCTTCGCTAACAGCTGTTCGCTGGTGAAAGCGCAGCCGGGGCCACTGTAGGTCCAAGAGCCGATGAGGTCGGCAGCTGTAACCTTCTGGGCGCCGATGACGCTGGTGATGACATTGCCGAGAGTGCCCCCCTGCAATACGTCGGTGAGGACGGCACCAAGGATATTACCTGATGTCGAGTTGCCGCTGCCTGCCTGACCCATAGTGCCGCAGGCAGTCAGCAAAGCGGTGGCTGCTGCCACCAAGAATGATTTTGTCTTTTTCATTGCTTTATGGTTATTGTTAGATATCCTCAAATGGAAGTGAGAGTTCACCGCTCCCCAGCAGGTTGTAGCTCATGCGGTGGTAGGGTGTCGTGCCATACTGGCGGATAGCCTCGCGGTGCTTCTTCGTCGGGTAGCCTTTGTTCTTCTGCCAGTCGTATTGCGGGTATTCCTCAGCTAACTTGTTCATGTAGTCATCACGATAGGTCTTGGCGAGAATGCTCGCTGCGGCGATTGCGAGATATTTTCCATCGCCTTTAACGATGGTGGTATGAGGTAACTTCTGGTAGGGCTTGAAGCGATTACCATCTACGATGATTGCCTCTGGACGTACTTTCAGTTGGTCAAGGGCTCGATGCATCGCCAGAATAGAAGCGTTGAGAATATTAATCTGATCGATTTCATCGGGCGTAACGATACCCACAGCCCATGCTACGGCATCGCGCTCGATGATTTCACGAAGTTGATAGCGCTTCTTCTCAGAAAGCTGTTTCGAGTCGTTCAGGAGTTCATTCTGATAACCATCAGGCAGAATCACCGCAGCAGCATACACACTACCGGCCAGACACCCACGCCCGGCCTCATCGCAACCTGCCTCTATCTTTCCTTCGTAATAATGACTTGCCAGCATATCAGAACATTTGTGAAACACGACGGATACCTGCCACAAGGGCATCCACCTCTTCCTTTGTATTATAAAGGGCAAACGAGGCTCTGACTGTGCCGTTGATACCTAAGCGATCCATCAAAGGCTGGGCACAGTGATGACCCGTTCGGACAGCTATTCCCAGACGATCAAGCAAGGTACCCATATCCAGATGGTGAATCTCACCCACGTTAAAGCTCACTACGGCATCTTTTTTCGAAGCATCCTGCGGACCGTAGATCTTCATGTTATCGATGGTCATCAGTTGTTCCATGCAGTAGCGGGTAAGAGCTTGCTCATGCTGCTGAATGGAATCAAAGCCGATGGAATCAATATATTCGATGGCTTTGGCGAGTCCATGTGTAGCCACATAATCGGGAGTTCCTGCCTCAAACTTAAAAGGCAGACGCTCGAAAGTGGTCTTCTCCCAAGTCACCTTGTCGATCATCTCTCCACCACCCTGATAGGGAGGCAGTTTCTCAAGCCATTCCTCCTTGCCATACAGCACACCGATACCCGTAGGACCATACATCTTATGACCGCTGAAGGCGAAGAAGTCGCAATCCATCGCCTGCACATCCACCTTGAAATGGGGTGCACTCTGGGCACCATCCACCAAGACGGGGATATCATGGGCATGAGCCGTCTTGATGATCTCTTCCACTGGATTGATCGTGCCCAGTACATTGCTCACATGGGCCACACTGATGATTTTGGTTCTCGAAGAGATCAGCGATTCCAACTGATCCACACACAGAACACCGTCATCGGTGATGGGGATATGCTTGACAACGATACCCCGTTTCATGGCCTGAAGTTGCCAAGATACGATGTTGGAATGATGCTCCATCTCAGTGACGATCACCTCATCGCCAGCCTGCATCTGAGATTCGCAGAACGACTGTGCCACCAGGTTGATGGCCTCCGTGGTGCCTCGTGTAAAGACGATCTCCTCGATCTTCGAGGCATTGATGAACTGGCGTACTTTTTCGCGTGCAGCCTCATGCAGGTCAGTGGCCTGCTGGGACAGGTAGTGCACACCACGATGCACGTTGGCATTCACATTGAGGTACTCATCGCGCATGGCGTCGAGCACATACAACGGCTTCTGTGTGGTGGCCGCATTGTCGAGATACACCAGCGGCTTCTTATATACCTCCCTCGAAAGAATAGGGAAGTCTTCGCGTATTTTGTTGATATCGTACATACTTACTTACAGAGTCTGCACCCTTCACATTTGTTGAGTTCACCTCGGAAACGCTTCTCCACCAGATGGTGCAGACGGTCGCGCAGGGGTTCAAGTTGCATCTTGTCGATCACCTCGTTGATAAAGGCATTCTGGAGCAGCGTTTTTGCCTCCTTGAGCGAGATGCCGCGCTGACGCATATAGAAGAGAGCCGCATCGTTGAGTTGACCAACGGTAGATCCATGGGCACACTTCACATCATCGGCATAAATCTCCAGCATCGGCTGGGTGTACATCCGTGCCTCCTTGGTTGCCGTGAGGTTCTGGTTGGTCATCTGCGAGGTGGTCTTCTGAGCCCCATGCTCCACCAGCACACGACCTGCAAAGGCTCCCGTTGACTTATCGTCGAGCACATATTTATAGAGTTCGTTCGAGGTACAATGCGACACCTTGTGGGTGATCAGCGTGTTATTATCCACATGCTGCTCCTTATCGGCAATCACACAGCCATAGCAGGCACACTCAGCACCCTCACCAGAGAAGGTTAGGTCGAGTTTATTGCGAGTAATACCGTTATGAAGCGTAATGACATTATGGTTCACGCGACTGTTAGCCTGCTGGTCGATATAGACATTGCTCACGCGTACATTCTTATAATGGGTCTCCTCCAGACAATAGAGGTCGAGTGAGGCATTATCACCCACAAAGGCCTCGATGACCTGGGTGGCCAGAAAGTTCTTATCGTCAGCCGCATGATCGCAGAAAAGCATTTTTATTTCAGCTCCCGCCTCCAAAATAATCAGCACGCGGCGATTCACCATCAGGTCAGGCACTTGGCGCTGGGCATTCTGAGGTGTTGCTTTCAGAATATTTATCACCTGAATGGCACGATCCACCTTCACATTCTTAGGCACATACACCAGCAATCCGTCTTGCGCCAGCATGGTATTAAGCGCTGTCACCGCATCTTCTGAAGTCTTGGCCAGCTTGGCATAATACTTCCCGATGAGTTCAGGATAATCGCGTAAAGAACCTACAATGACACCCTCTGGCAGATGGCCCTTGGGCTGTGACTGGGTATAGAACATATCGTTCACCACGAAATAGAGACTCGTGGAGAGGTTTGGCACATCGCAGCGGAAGGTCTCGTAAGGATCGACAGGTATCTGCAGGCGACTCAGGTTCACACCATAATCAGGCTCAAAGAGTTTCTGAAGGTCTGTGTACTTATATCGCTCCACCTTTTTCGAAGGGAATCCCTGCTGACGGAAGTCCTCGAAGGCCTGATCGCGCACAGCGTTCATCACCTCTGGGGCATGAGAGAAAATCATCTCACGTGCCTGCTGGTACAACTCTATATATTGCTGTTCACTTGCCATTATTCTTCTCCGATCTCTTCTTTAATCCAGTCGTAGCCATGCTCCTGAATCTCCTTGGCGAGTTCAGGGCCACCCGTCTTCACGATCTTACCCTTGTAGAGTACATGCACAAACTGAGGACGGATCATCTCCAACAGACGATCATAGTGGGTAATCACAATGCAGGAAGTCTCTGGTGTCTGAAGTTTATTCACACCCTCAGCCACAATACGCATCGCATCGACATCCAGACCAGAGTCTGTCTCGTCGAGAATACTCAGTTTCGGCTCCAGCATCGCCATCTGGAAGATCTCATTGCGCTTCTTCTCACCACCGCTGAAACCCTCGTTTACAGAGCGGTTAGCCAACTTCGAGTCGAGTTCCACAATCTTCCGCTTCTCACGCTGCAACTTCAGGAACTCAGCCGCATTCATCGGCTCCAGCCCCTGATACTTGCGTTTCTCGTTGATGGCAGCTTTCATGAAATTGGTCATCGAGACACCTGGAATCTCCACAGGATACTGGAACGAAAGGAACAGTCCCTCATGGGCGCGATCCTCGGGCTTCATCTCCAACAGGTTCTTGCCGTTGAAATAAGCCTCGCCCTCTGTCACCTCGTAGAGCGGATTGCCCACGAGTACCGCACTCAGCGTACTCTTGCCTGAGCCGTTAGGACCCATGATGGCATGTGTCTCACCATCGTTGATCACCAGGTCGATGCCCTTTAATATCTCTTTGTCGCCAATCTTGGCATGTAAGTTCTTTACTTCTAACATATCTTTCTTTTTGCTTTATAGGAAGGCGTAGCGGCATATGAACAGGATAGCTAGCAGAATGGTGCCCCAGTTCATGTTGTTACGCGCGTCAATATCCTTAAACGTCCCTGACAGCAGGTGGATCAGTACATAGGAAATCACACCCATGAGGATACCATCAGAGATGCTGTAGGTCAGCGGCATGAGTACGATACAGATGAAACAAGGTATAGCCGTTACATAGTTGGAGAAATCAACCTTACGGATATCGTACATCATCATCACACCCACCAATATCAGTGCAGCAGCAGTTGCCTGTTCAGGAATAGCCAGGAACAGCGGTGCGAAGAGCAGTGCCACCATAAAGCAGACTGCAGCAGTAAAACTGGTCAGTCCTGAGCGTCCGCCTACGTTCACACCAGAGGCGCTCTCTACGTAAGTCGTTACCGTTGATGTACCCAGCATGGCGCCGACAGTGGTACCGATGGCATCAGCCATAAAGGCCTGATTCAAGTTCTTCACGTTGCCGTTGTCGTCAACCATACCTGCACGGTTGGAGACACCAATCAGCGTACCAATGGTATCAAACATATCGATAAACAGGAAAGTAAGTACCACCACAATCATATCTACCGTGAGGATATTGTGCCACTCAAACTGCAGGAAAATTGGACTGATGGACGGTGGGGCTGACATGATACCGGAATAATGGGTAACGCCCAAGGGAATACCTACGATAGTTGTCGCCAGGATACCGATGAGCAACGCACCCGTAACCTTTCTTACTAGGAGTGCTGCCGTTAGTATAATACCAAAGATACCCAGCAGTACAGCAGGGTCGTGCAGATTGCCCAGTGTGATAAATGTAGATTCCGATGAGGTGACAATACCAGCGCCTTTAAGACCTACGAAAGCGATGAAAAGTCCGATACCTGGACTGATGGCACGACGCATCACCAAGGGAATCGCATTGACGATATGCTGACGCAGGCCGGTAATGGTCAGCAGGATGAAAATCAGTCCTTCTATCATGACCGCGGTGAGCGCAAACTGCCACGAATAACCCATGGTCAGCACGACGGTGAATGCAAAGAAGGCATTCAGTCCCATACCGGGAGCCAAGACAAAAGGCAACTTGGCATAGAGCGCCATCACCAAGGTGGCTACTACGGCCGAAATACAGGTCGTGGTAAACACTGCACCTGCATCCATTCCTGTAGCAGAAAGGATGCTGGGGTTGACGGCTAAGATATAAGCCATCGTCAAAAAGGTGGTAATGCCACCAATCACCTCCTTGCGCAAAGTCATTGTGGAGGGATCAAATCCAAATAGTTTCTCTAACATAGTCTTTATTTTTTAACCTACAGTTCCTTCTAATGATACACTTAGCAACTTCTGAGCCTCAACGGCAAACTCCATCGGCAGTTTCTGCAACACCTCTTTGGCATAGCCGTTCACGATGAGTCCTACAGCCTGTTCCGTGGGGATACCTCGCTGATTGCAATAGAACAACTGATCCTCGCTGATTTTCGAGGTTGTTGCCTCATGCTCGAAGATAGCCGTATCGTTATGCACATCCATATAAGGGAAGGTATGAGCACCACAATCGGAACCCAGCAACAGCGAGTCGCACGAAGAATAGTTTCTGGCGTTATCCGCATTCGAGGTGGCTCGCACCAATCCGCGATACGAGTTCTGAGAATGACCGGCTGAGATACCTTTTGAGATAATGGTACTCTTGGTGTTCTTACCGATATGGATCATCTTCGTACCTGTGTCGGCCTCCTGATAGTTGTTCGTCACAGCAACCGAATAGAATTCGGCCTGCGAATTGTCGCCACGCAGAATACAAGAGGGATACTTCCAGGTGATGGCTGAACCCGTTTCTACCTGTGTCCAGGAGAGTTTCGAGTCCACACCGCGCAAATCACCGCGCTTCGTCACCAGATTCAGCACACCGCCCCTACCCTGTTCATCGCCAGGATACCAGTTCTGAACGGTAGAGTATTTCACCTCCGCACGATCCTTCACGATAATCTCAACGATGGCCGCATGCAGTTGGTTCTCGTCGCGCATCGGAGCCGTACAGCCCTCGAGATAAGATACGTATGCATCATCGTCGGCGATGATCAAGGTACGCTCAAACTGACCTGTATTTCTGGCATTGATGCGGAAATACGAACTCAACTCCATCGGACAGCGCACACCCTTGGGGATATACACGAACGAGCCATCCGAGAAGACCGCAGAGTTCAAGGCTGCGAAATAGTTGTCACGATAAGGCACCACAGAACCCAGATACTCACGCACCAGATCAGGATGCTCCTTGATAGCCTCACCGATTGAGCAGAAGATGACTCCTTTCTCGCGCAGTTTCTCCTTAAAGGTGGTTTTCACCGAAACGGAGTCCATGATGGCATCGACAGCCGTATTACCACTCAAGGCCAGACGCTCCTCCAAGGGGATACCCAACTTATCAAACGTCTTCTCAAGTTCTGGATCGATCTTGCCATCACCCTTGGGTTTGCTGGCCATCGGATCAGCATAATACGAGATAGCCTGATAGTCGATAGGAGGCACGTGTACGTGTCCCCACTTCGGCTCCGTCTGCTCCTGCCAATAGCGGAAAGCCTTCAGTCTGAACTCCAGCATCCATTCAGGCTCCCCCTTCTTAGCAGAGATGAGCCGAACGATATCCTCGTTCAGCCCGACTGGTATAATCTCTGTATGAACGTCCGTGGTGAAGCCGAACTCGTATTTCTGTTCGGCCACCTGACGGACGTATTGATTCTTTTCTTCCATTAAAGTTTCTGTTCAACCTCGATCTCTGTGAAGGTCTCGATGATATCACCCACCTGGATGTCATTGAAGTTAACCAGTGAGATACCGCACTCCAGACCTGTTGCCACTTCCTTGGCATCGTCCTTGTAACGCTTCAGGGCGTCGATAGGAGCCGTATGGATCACGATACCATCGCGGATAACACGGGCCTTGTCCTTGTTGTGCACCTTACCGTCAGTCACCAGACCACCGGCCACAGTACCCACCTTGGAGATCTTGAATACCTGCTTCACCTCGATCTCACCAGAGATCACCTCCTTCTTCACCTTATCAAGCATACCCTGCATGGTCTGCTTCACATCGTCGATAGCATCGTAGATGATAGAATAGGTATTGATCTCCACACCCTCACGCTCAGCAGCACGACGGGCATCGGCAGAAGGACGCACCTGGAAACCGATGATGATAGCCTCAGAAGCAGAAGCCAGCATCACATCGTTCTCAGAGATCTGACCCACAGCCTTCGAGATCACATTCACCTGAACCTTCTCGGTAGAGAGTTTGATGAACGAATCAGAGAGTGCCTCGATAGATCCGTCGGTATCACCCTTCACGATGATGTTCAACTCATGGAACTCACCCAGAGCGATACGGTGTGACAATTCGTCGAGACCCAGTTTCGTGGTGGTACGCAGACTCTGCTCACGCTGCAACTGGATACGCTTGTTGGCGATCTCACGGGCCTCCTGCTCACTCTCCATCACATGGAAAGAGTCACCAGCAGTAGGTGCACCGTTCAGACCTAAGATGATGGCGGGCTCAGCAGGACCAGCCTTCTCGATGCGCTGGTTACGTTCATTGAACATCGCCTTGACCTTACCCCAGGCAGTACCTGCAATCACGACGTCGCCTACCTTCAGTGTACCATTTGACACAAGGACGGTAGAGACATAACCACGACCCTTATCGAGTGACGACTCGATGATAGAACCTGTGGCCTTACGGTTAGGATTAGCCTTCAGGTCGAGCATCTCAGCCTCCAACAGCACCTTTTCCAACAGTTCATAGACACCCTGTCCTTTCTTGGCACTGATTTCCTGACACTGGTACTTACCACCCCACTCCTCAACGAGGAGGTTCATATTGGCCAGATCTTCACGGATCTTATCGGGGTTAGCACCTGGCTTATCGATCTTGTTGATGGCGAACACCATCGGCACATTAGCAGCCTGGGCATGGGCGATAGCCTCCTTGGTGGTAGGCATCACAGAGTCGTCGGCAGCCACGATGATGATAGCAATATCCGTTACCTGAGCACCACGGGCACGCATAGCGGTGAACGCCTCGTGACCTGGTGTATCTAGGAAAGTAATGCTGTGACCATCCTTCAGTTTCACATTATAAGCACCGATGTGCTGGGTGATACCACCAGCCTCACCTGCAATCACATTGGTATTGCGGATATGGTCGAGCAGAGAGGTCTTACCATGATCGACATGACCCATCACCGTAACGATAGGCGCACGACTGATCAGATCGTTCTCGTCATCCACCTCCTCGGTAATGGCGTTCTGCACCTCAGCACTGACATACTCTGTGGTAAAGCCGAACTCCTCAGCCACGATATTGATGGTCTCAGCATCCAGACGCTGGTTGATAGACACCATGATACCGATACTCATACAAGTACCGATAACCTGATTGACACCGACGTTCATCATCGTAGCCAATTCAGAGACGGTCACGAACTCCGTCAACTTCAGTACCTTGCTCTCTGCTGCCTCGGCTGCCATCTCCTCCTGCATGCGCTCTGCTACGGCATCACGCTTCTCACGACGATACTTGGCACCCTTTTTATTTTGGTTCTTCGAAGTAAGACGGGCCAGCGTCTCTTTCACCTGACGGGCTACAGCCTCATCATCCACCTCCAACGGCTTCACAGGACGGTTCTTCTTGTTCTTCTTACCACCCTGCTGGTTAGCACCGCTGTCCTGGAAGTTCTGGTTGCCTCCCTTGTTCTTATTCTTCTTGTTCTTATTGTTGTCCTGACTGGCAGCAGCCTCGATATCCACACGCTCCTTACCACCACGGATACGCTCGCGCTTCTTCTTCTCACTGTTGCCGTTCATGCCGTTATGCTGCTGAGCCTGCTTCTCCTCACGCTCACGCTTGCGCTCCTCCTTAGACTTCTTCTTCGGACGAGTGCTCTGGTTCAGCGAGTCGAGGTCGATCTTACCCAGCACATTCACCTTCGGAGCCATCTTCTCCTCGCTCTTCAACGTGAAGATACTCTTATCCTCCTCTGGCGCAACAGACGCCTCAATCTCAGGCTCTGACTCTGCTTCAGGAGCAGACTCCACCTCGGGTTCGGGCTTTGGTTCCGGCTCGGGCTCAGAGATTGGCTCGGGCTTCGGCTCTGGTTTGGGTTCAGGCTTCACCTCAACGGGCTCGGGCTTAGACTCCTCAACAGGTTTCACCTCTACCTTGGGTTCTTCCTTCTCCTTGGCAGCAGGCTTACCGATATTGTCCAGATCGATCTTTCCCAGTGGGGTAAATGTCTGTCGCGGCTCTTCCTTCACCACTTCTGCAACTGGCTCAGGCTTAGCCTTGGGCTTCTCTTTTTCCTTATCTTTCTTCTTCGGGAAGATCATTCCCGCCTGGGTCTTCACATCCTTGTCGCCTTTGAACTCCTTGACCAGCGCATCGTATTGCTCATCACTGATCTTGGTATTCACATTGGCGTCATCCTTGATGTCACCCAGACTCTTCTTGTTCTTCAGATAGTCGATGGCTGTCTGAAGACCAATATTGAGTTCTGTTAATACTTTATTTAATCTGACTCCCATTCTTTACCTAGTTTGCTTTTTTACTTAGATTACCTTACTCAAATTCCGCACGGAGCACACTCAGCAGATGGTCAACGGTCTCTTCTTCGAGATCGGCCTTCTCGATAAGCATCTCACGAGGCGCATTCAGAACTGCCTTGGCCGTATCCAGACCAATGGCCTTGATAGAATCGATAACCCACTGGTCGATCTCATCAGAGAACTCATCCAGGTAGATATCCTCATCTGCTTCACTTTCATTCACGACACGGAATACATCGATGGTGTATTCAGTCAGCATGGAAGCCAGTTTAATGTTCATACCACCACGACCGATGGCCAGTGACACCTCCTCGGGCTGCAGATAAACCTCTGCCTTGCGGTTCTCCTGATCGATGGTGATGCTGGAGATCTTCGCAGGACTCAGGGCACGCTGGATAAACAGTTGGGTGTTGGAAGAGTAGTTGATCACGTCGATGTTCTCGTTGCAGAGTTCGCGGACGATACCATGCACACGGCTACCCTTCACACCAACGCAGGCGCCTACGGGATCGATACGCTCGTCGTAACTCTCAACAGCCACCTTCGCACGGTCACCCGGCATACGGGCTACCTTCTTGATGGTGATCAGACCGTCGTTGATCTCAGGCACCTCAGCCTCCAACAGACGCTCCAAGAAGATCGGACTGGTACGTGAGAGGATGATACGGGGGTTGTTGTTCTCGTTCTGCACCTCCTTCACGATGGCACGGATGGTCTCACCCTTGTGGTAGTTGTCTGAAGGGATCTGCTCAGCCTTCGGCAGATGAAGTTCGTTACCCTCATCGTCCATCAGCAGCACCTCGCGCTTCCAGATCTGATAAACCTCACCGCTCACCACTGTGTTCACCTTGTCCTTGTACTTCTGATAGAGTGAATCGTGCTCCAATTCAAGGATCTTAGAAGCCAGTGTCTGACGCAGGTTCAGGATAGCACGACGGCCGAACTTGGCAAACTCGACCTCCTCTGACACTTCCTCACCGACCTCATAGTCGGGCTCGATCTTCTGGGCCTCGCTCAGTTCGATTTCCTTGTTCTCATCTGTCACCTCACCATCGGCAACCACCACACGGTTACGGTGAATCTCGAAGTCACCCTTGTCAGGGTTCACAATCACGTCAAAGTTCTCGTCAGAGCCATAGATCTTGGCGATAACATTACGAAAACTCTCTTCCAACACGCTCACCAGAGTGGTGCGGTCAATGTTCTTTGTCTCTTTGAATTCCTGAAAGGTCTCAATCATTGAGGGGCCTTTCGCATCTTTCTTTACTGCCATTTCTATATTTTTTATTTTTCAATCTTCAATCTTACTTGAACGCCAGCAGATACTTGGCATACTTCACACCATCCATCTGGAAGGTCTTGTCG
>JAEEGK010027442.1_pt1 | contig 11495 bp, 8 predicted proteins | sample 8958771 | NCBI WGS metagenome assembly JAEEGK01 (sample SAMN16246547, study PRJNA631951) | gut metagenome | biome: gut microbiome; feature: rumen; material: SC-attached | host: Bos | place: Iran: Karaj | collected 2018-10 | reverse complement strand
GGGATCGAAACGCCTTTTCTCCGTCAGGTCCTGGAGCATCCGAAGGCCTGCTCCATCGAAATGGATCCGGCCCGGTTTGATGAAATCTATCGGGAGCTGCGGCCCATCGTGCAGTCCTGGGACAGTCGGCTCAAAAGGGGGGAGTGTCTGTGAAAGAGCATATTGAAATGGAGGAGGCAAAAGGTCTGCTGGAACAGCTTCCCGCCGCTTCGAAGACAGAGACGATCGCTCTTTCGGAGTCGCTGGACCGCATCCTGGCTGAAGACTGCTTTTCCCGTCTCGCCGTGCCGCCCTTCGACAAGAGCCCCTTTGACGGCTATGCTTGCCGCGCGGAGGACACCCCCGGCAGGCTTTGCGTCGTCGGCGTCGCGGCAGCCGGCTGCGGAGCGCTTCCCTCGCTTGGTCGAGGGGAGGCCATCCGCATCTTTACCGGCGCGCCGCTTCCCGCGGGGGCGGATGCGATCGTGAAACAGGAAAATGTAACGGCATGCGACAATGAGCTTGTCGTGCCGTCCTCCTGCGTTTCCGGACAAAATGTGATCGGAAAAGGCGAGGACATTCAGCCGGGCGTCCGTCTTATCGGCAAAGGGACGCGTCTGGAGCCCGGGCATCTGGGCCTGCTGGCGTCCCAGGGGATCGCCCGGCTCCCGGTGTTCCGCAGACCCCGCGCCGTTCTGATCCCGACCGGCACAGAGCTTTTCGAGCCCGGGCAAGGGTGCAGCGCCCATGGGATCTACAACAGCAGCAGCTTCGCGCTGTGCGCCGTGATGAAAAAGCTGGGGCTGGAGGTCTATCGCCGGGACATCGTCCCGGACGACGCGCAGGCCGTTGCCGCCGCTGTGCGCGCTGCGCTGGAAAGCGACGCGCAGGTGGTGTTTACGACCGGCGGAGCCTCAGTCGGAGATTTCGACTTTGCCGCCAAAACCGCCGGGCAGCTGGGTGCGGAGCCGCTTTTCTGGAAGGTCAACATGAAGCCCGGCGGGGCGCTGATGGTCTCGACCTGGCGGGACAAGCTTTTGGTCAATCTCTCCGGGAATCCGGCGGCAGCCATGATGAGCCTGCTGGTGATCCTGCGCCCCTGGCTGGAACGGCTGTGCGGAGAGACCGGCACAGAGGAAGAACTGGAGCTTCCCGTTCGTTCGCCCATGCCCAAAACCTGCAGCGTGAAGCGCCTGCTGCGCGGGCATCTGCTGGTGGAAGAAGGCCGCGCCTGGTTTGCGGAGCACCAGGGACGCGGAAACGGCAATCTCGGCTCCTTCGTCGGCTGCGATCTCATCGGGATCGTTCCGGGAGGCAGCGCCCCGCTGGAAAAGGGCGACACGATCCGAACCCTTCGTCTGCCATCGTACCTGAAGTAGCGCGTTTCCTGCTTCATTACAGGCAAATGTCAAACAGCATGGGAAGCCCTCTGTATCATATTTCCCGCGGTGGGAAATACTAACTCCACTTTCGTTTACGGGGGTGGAGTTTTTTGATGCAGGGAAAAGTGGAGATCTGCGGGGTAAATACCGCAACGCTTCCGGTTTTGAAGAGCGCGGAGACACGTCGGCTGCTGGAGCGGGCGCGGGCGGGAGACCGGATCGCCCGGGAGCAGCTCATTTCCGGCAATCTCCGGCTGGTGCTCTCGGTGGTGCAGAAATTTGCCAACCGGGGCGAGAGTATGGACGATCTGTTCCAGGTGGGGGTCATCGGCCTCATCAAGGCCGTGGACGCTTTCGATCTCAGCCAGAACGTGCAGTTTTCCACCTACGGCGTTCCAGCGATTATGGGATGGCGAAAAGCCTAGGCAAACGCCGACCCTATCGCCTTCGGCATCTTCCGGACAATCCGCGCCCCTGCTTCGTCCCTTTTCCTTGCAATACACAAAGTATTCCTGCGGAAAAGCGCCATCGCCGGAACACGGATTCTCTCGGAATCTGCTCTCGCCGACAGGATCGTCGTCTGCCTGAAAGGAGTCTTTTCCCATGACAAGAAAGCAAGCCTTGGAGCTGGCCGTTCAGACCCTGGCCGGGAACGAGGAAGCCGTTCAAGTCCTACATACCATGATCGACGAGCTGCCTCTCAACCGATGGACGGAGGCTGCGATCCAGGATTCCGTGGAGCAGTTCATCCTGGACAACGGCCGCCCACCCCTGCGGACAGACTTCAAAAAGAAGTGTCTCCCGCCTCACTCCGTCGTCAAGCGCCGCTTCGGTCTCACCCTGCAGGAGTGGCTGGATCAGAACTATCCAACCCAAAAGACACCGCTGGATGAACTCCACGCCCAGGCAACGCAGGACTTCATCCGGGAGTATCTGCGCATCCAGCCTGTCAGCGCCGAGGACTATAACGCCCGTCGCACCCATCCGTCACGGGGCTGGTACGCCATCGCCAAGTACAACCACACCCGCCGCTGGCGCATCCTGCTGGAGAAGTTGAACCTTCCCGTATACAACAACCGCAGCACGCCGCCCAGCGCACCGCAGTTGAAGGTAAGGGTCATATCGGATTATACCTTTGACGAGGAAAATCCATCGGATTGAAAATGCGAAATCTGTCGGGTTGGAGGAACGCTGGGGCTAAGAACAAATCAGTTCGTGCAAGAATTGCACATACTGGTTTCAGTGTTTTTGACCGTTTCACCGAATTGGTGAAATCAATGGTTTCACTTTCAGTGAAAACAGATTCAGCAAACGCAGGCTGGCAGTATGATAATCTTTTGCCAATAAGATTTGTTTGATTTTCTCCAGCAAATACAGTATTATTGCAGTTGGTGGTGAAAATGCTTAAAACTTATCTGGTTCTCATGGATGAACTCAAGGGCTACGTTAATCCTGCTGCGAAGATTGCGCGCATGGTAAAGGCAGGAGAGATCATACGCATTAAGCAAGGACTGTATGAAACTGATCCTCATGCAGAAGGTGTAGGTATTGCAGAGGCTATCTATGGTCCGTCATATCTATCGTTTGAATACGCATTATCGTACCACGGACTTATTCCAGAGGCTGTTTATCAATATACATCAGCAACCTTTGAAAAGAAACGAACCAAGCTCTTTGAAACTCCGTTCGGAGTGTTCAGTTATCGAGATGTGCCATCGCCGGCATTTTCTTTGGGAGTTCAATTAATTCTCAAAGGTGATTATAGCCTCCGGTTAGCCACACCCGAAAAAGCATTATGTGATGAGCTCTACAAGATTCCTCCGTGTGCCAATCGAACAGAATTGGAGCAATTGCTGTTCGATAATTTGAGGGTCGATAAAGAGGCCGTGCTTGGCTTGAATCTCGCTGAGCTAAAGGATTTGGCTTTTCTGTATCAAACGAAAAACCATAAGCTCTTCTTGTCCTGGATTAGAAGAGAGCAAAACAAACGAGCAACGAACAATCAACGTGTCTTGCGTCGCAGGGGAACACAATCAGAATATCGGCCAAACTATTCGGATCAGGCCTTACATCTGATCGAGATTCTCAGCAAAGCTTACCCTCATGTTTCATTCACCGTTTTTGAAACGGTGCTCATGAATGAGTTTTTGAATCATCTCGTTGCGCAGAATACTGTGTTTATCCAAGCGGAGAAGGAAAGCAGCATCTTTCTGTTTCGCTTCCTGCAGGAACAAGGCTATCACGATCTTCTGTACAGGCCTTCCGGCAAGGACTTTTCCTTATATTGGGTAAAAGACTGCATCGTTGTCTACAATCTTATCTCAGAGGCTCCTATCCTAGTAGATGCGCCTCACAGCATCTGTCTGGAAAAGCTTCTCGTGGATATGTACACCGATAAGCTAATCTCGACGACCTACAGCAAAGCAGAGTTCCCGGAGGCGCTTCACTTGGCTCAAAGTCAATACCAAGTGAATACAGCCAAGTTGCTCCGATACGCAAGGCGACGCAATAAGGAAATAGAAATCGCGAAACTACTAGACGGAGAATCACGCCATCATCATTAATTATCGGCAGCTCCTGACAAAGCCAAAAACCGGAATCATCTGTGCTCTGATCTGAGCATTGTGATTCCGGTTTTTCCTTGCTTGATTGAATAATATAATGCTTGCTAACTTGCAACAAACTTGCAATCATGTAGCAAATTTGTTGCAAGTTGAGTATTAAGTTTGATCTACTTCCTCTGGTTCCGGACCAGCAAACCAACGCGCGCCACTTGTTTTTCCAACACAATATGCCCGGTTTTCCTTGCGAAGAGTACGAAGCAACACTTGAATCTGGCCTCGGTTTTGCCCGGGCAATACTTGTTGCAATTCTCTGAATTGTGTGCCTTCTGCCCCGTTTTCGCGCATATGCTTTAGCAAAAGCTCTTTATTTGTCTCGCGGTCGAGGCCAATTATTCGTGTATGAACTCCGGTTTTCCCTGCTGCGCTGTATAAACTACGAGCAAGCACATATTTGTTGCGTCCGGCATGTTCAACGATTCCCAGATCTGTTAAGTATTTCAATCTGGGTCGCAAGGATTCATCAAGGGGTCTTTGATAATAAAGCGCATTAATTGCGAGAAAATCTGCCGTAGAAAGGCTAGCTAAACGATCATTTCCAATTTTGTTGATCAGAGATAGCATCTTTTTATCAATAATGAGCCCATTCAAAGTGAGACAAACAAGACTGCTGTCCGTTCCTGTAAAGTCCGGAAGCTGCTTTGCTTCTTTGACACTTGTCTCAAAAATAATATTCATTCCTTGCCCAGAGCGCTCCACGAGGCCACAGAGAGCTAGGATTTCTGCAATACGCCGATTGCGGGGAACTTGGCGATCCAAGATGTTCTCGAGGGTAATACCGTTTGGCAAGCCCCCGGGGCTTTCAATCGAAAGCTTATCCGGATACTGACGGATAAAAACACTTCCGGCAAGCTGATAATTTCTATGACTGACAGCGTTCAAAATAGCTTCTCGGACTGCACTCTCATTGAACGTAGGAATATCAAAGATAAAGAAGCCTTCTTGATAGTGTTGTGTATCGTTCCTCAAATTCACAAGTTCCCACAGACGGTTGAAACAAGTAAAGAAGCCTGCGCGGAACTCCTCACGTTGGCTGGCCGGGCCCGAAGCATTTGAGGAACGGTATTCAAAAATGATTTCTGCTTGGGGGAGAAATCGTTTCAGCGCCGCTCTCTTCCCAAAGAGGATCAGAGCAGCATATGTGATACCTTCATCGGTGAGCGCCTCACAATCACGCATAAGTTGCTCGCAAGATAGGCTCGCTATGCGATGGTTGCCGCTCTTCTCAATCCATTTAGAGCGGAATGCTTCTATTGCAGCATCATCCAAATCTGCAATGCTCGCAGACGGGCAGACTTTTCCCGAGAAGTCAAAGCCGATCTCCTCGTAGATCTTACGGCGAATCTCTTCTGACATCGGGATTAAACTGTCGCCTTCATACCACCATGCTACACCATCAATTTGCACAGGCAGACCGAGTGGGCGGCTGGCAACATCAAATATCAATACTCGCTTTTCATTCGAGTAGAGAATTTGAAAGTCAACCATAACTTTTAATTTTTCAATAAGGCCCATGCGGGTGCGCTCTGGCTGCTCAAAAGCTTTGCTCCCGACCACCATGCGCGGACGCTTGTCAGTGATGCCGAACACGAGCTTACCGCCACCGCAATTTGCCAAGGCACAGCAACAGCACACAGCTTCACCATAATCAAAACGGTTTTTCGCCTCTTTGAATTGGTAATGCTCGCCTTCTTTAGCGTTCAACAATTCTTCTATGGTAATTGGGTTGCTTAACATAGGTGCCCTCCTGGTTTGTACTGATAATATCAGCCGTGAAATGCTGCGGCTCCTTTTATTTCATTAGTGCAAAAGACGTAAACATCTGCGGTAATGTAGTGCCTCACAAAGTTATACTGACGGCCTCCCGCCTGTCGGTTTGTATGTGGCGTTGAAAACCATATCAAGAATCCACTTACGGAAGGAATCATTGCTGTTAACGGCTTTGAACAGCTCGATTCCGCTGCTCATAGTTGCAAGAATCGCTTCCGTAGTTGCCCGGTCACTTTCTGCCCGTGCATTTTGCCTGTCGGAGAAGCGCATCGCGTTCTGATAAGCTTCATCCTGACTGACAACCTCCGGAAGTTCTGCAACTTGCTTCTTGATTTTATCTTCGTCTGTCCACTCGATGCTACCGAAAATATCGTGGAACTCTTTTAGAATATTCGAGAGAGTATCCAGTTCCGGAGCATTGATTCCGACATCGGTTCCAACCGGGATGGGATTGATCTCACTGTTCTCGTTCTCAAGCTGGATATGCATCGTCTCACGCGCTTCTGCACGATAGCTCTCCAAATCCACATCTTCCAGAAGGCCCTCAGTGTAGTCTTCTCCAGCAGGGGAAGGAAGCTTTGGAATCAGCAGATTAAGGAATATGGCAAGCTTCTCCCATTGCACACTGCCATAAGGAAGAATTGCCGCAAGGAAATTATAGGTTCGCGTAAAGCTCTTTGCACAGGACTTGAATTCAATCTGCTCCTCAACAACGAGATCCTTGTATGTTTCGACGCAGCTATCCAAAATCGGGTCTAATTCTTCACGCTCAGCCCCGCCAAGATACAGTTCCACAAAACGATCAACATCCGCCTCTGTATATACCTGAATGGATTCCATTGTGTCGATCAGATCATTCAGCTTATTGACGTCAGTTTCCCCGGACAGGATCGTAGTTTTATAGTACCGGTCAAAGGCCTGCTTTATCATCTCCGGGTCATTCACAAAATCCAGGATGAAGGTGTCCTTCTTGTCCGGGTGACTGCGATTCAAGCGGGAGAGTGTCTGCACGGCCTTAATATCCGACAGGCCTTTGTCAACGTACATGGTATGGAGCAGAGGCTCATCAAATCCTGTCTGGAATTTGTTTGCGACTACAAGAATACGGTAGGGATCCTTCTTAAACGTCTTCTCAATTATAGCACTGGGGAATCCGTTGATATCTGCCTCGGTAACCTGGCGGCCTTCCCAATCCGTAGTTCCGGAAAAGGCAACGATGGCCTTGAACGGACTATGCCGCTCCTCCAGCAGACGGCTGATTGCCTTATAATACTCGACGGCCCGGCTGATGGAGCTGGCTACAACCATTGCTCTCGCTTTTCCGCCGACCTTACCCTTTGCAATTACTTCACTATGGAAGTGCTCCACCATAATGGCGGCTTTCTCATGGATCGCATAGCTATTGGATTCCACATAATACCGGAGAATTGCCTGGGCACGCTTTTTATCGAATTTGGGGTCATCCTCGACGGTTTTCGCCAGCTTATAATAGCTCTGCACTGGGGTGTAATACTTCAGAACATCCAAAATGAAGCCTTCCTCGATGGCCTGCTTCATGGTGTAAACGTAGTGAGGTGACGGCTTGCTGGTCCCATCCGGCTGAGGAACCTTTTTGCCGAACATCTCCAGCGTCTTGTTTTTCGGAGTGGCGGTGAAGGCGAAATAGCTCGCGTTCTGTACCATCTTACGGCCTTCGATGATCGTGTTGATCTTATCTTCAAGATCATCTTCGTCGTCATAAACACTTCCCGAAAGAACCATGTTCATTTTGGCGGACAGGCTGCCGTTCTGGCTGGAATGTGCCTCGTCGATCAGGATAGCAAAGTTGCGGTCTTTATATTGGGTTGAAATGTCCTCCAAAATGAACTGAAACTTATGGACGATGGTAATGATAACCTTCTTACCTTCATCCAATAGTGTTTTCAGCTCGCCGGAGCTCTTCGCCCAACCAACGGTTGAAGATATCTGCATGAACTGCCGGATCGTATTTTTGATCTGCTTGTCCAGATTGATTCGGTCGGTAACAACGATCACAGTATCGAAAAGCTCTTTGCCGGAATCACCTTTCAGCCCAACAAGCTGATGCGCAAGCCAGGCGATGGAATTGGACTTGCCGGAGCCGGCGGAATGCTGGATCAGATACCTGCCGCCAACACCATCGCGTTTCGCATCTGCCAAAAGAGACGTGACAACGGCAAGCTGATGATAGCGCGGAAACACCTGCTTGTAGCTTTTCGCGCCGGTGTCTTCGTCTACTTCCTCAATTACCTGGGCGTAATTCTCGATGATATTGGAAAGAGTATCCTTTTTCAGAATATGCTTCCAGAGATAATCTGTCTTGATGCCATTTGGGTTAGGCGGATTGCCGGCACCATCGCGATAACCCATGTTAAAGGGAAGGAACCAGGACTTGTTTCCCTTCAGCTCGGTACACATCCATACTTCGCTGTCGTCTACCGCAAAATGAACGATGCAGCGCTTGAAGGAAAACAGCGGCTCGGCAGGGCTGCGGTCATCCATATACTGTTTGATCGCATCTTTATAGTTCTGCTTAGTCAGCTGATTCTTCAGCTCCATCGTGATAATGGGCATACCGTTCAGAAAGATGCAGACATCCAGCGCCAGCAGCGGATTGAACTTGGAATACTGCAGCTGACGCGTAACGCTGAAGATGTTTTTTCCGTACATAGCCGCGGCATCCGGATTCTCCGCAGAGGGCCTGACATAGAACAGATCCAGTTTCAAATGCTTATAGCGCAGGCCTTTCCGGAGCAGCTCAACCACACCGTCTGACTTCAGCTTTTTGTCCAGCTGCTTGAAGAACCTGTCCTTTTCCAGATCATTGTCCAGAATACGCAGCTCGGCCAGCTTCTCCGGCTGGGTATCCTGCAAGAAGCGGAACAGGCGGCCTTCATCGACGGCGTAATCCTTGTTGTATTCAGTCGTGACGCCCTGCTCATACGCGGCTTCGTGTACGAGGCTGTTTACGATCAGAGTCTCAAAACCGTTTTCCCTTGTATTACTCGTCTGATTCGGCATTCGGCTCCACCTCCGTTTCCTCGTTATCTTCGTCTGTTTCTTCCGTGTCTTCTTCCGGTGAATAGTCCGGAATCTCGATCCCACGCACGTCCATCTGCCCGGTGACCACATCGGAGATCAGGCGGGTGCGGTATTCTTTCGCTAATTCAATTTGCCTTTTTAGAGCAACTATTTCAGCCTTTGTTTTTTCGACTTCATTGTCTAAAATATCGGCAATCTCTTCTTGTTCTTCAACAGAAGGCAAAGCAATCCATAATGAACCCGCCTTATCCCAACTACGAAAATCACTGGTGTTTTGACGTACTCCGTTAGAGATTGCCTTAAACACTTTTGTGAAAGCCATCATTCTCAGATAATAGCAGATAAAACGAACGCTTTGATTACTGGTGCACACATGAACCACAGGCGTACACATACCGTCATATTGTGATATCGCAATTGCCCCATGCCAAGTGTCCATTCCATGAATCAATAGATCGCCTTTGGCAACGCCCTGATATATATCATCATTGTCAGCAACGAGTCCAATCTTAGTGTCACCTCTAAGCTTAACCTCGCCGCTATTAGCACAAATAAGTAATTCCGAATTCGGCAATACAGGACGATCCTGTTTTTCCAGAACATGCTTTAACCGAGTCACTCGCCATTTTTCGGGAACATCGGTCAACCAATAAATTTCACTATCTTTCCTTCCCTCTGAAAACCTATCGTGAGTAACCATGAATGTGATATAGGATTGTAATCTCTCCTCTAACAGCTTGATTTCCCGATAATATCCATGAATCAGCTTATTGATTCGGGAGATCTGCCAGTCGAGATAGCGCACGATTTGATCCTGCTCCTTGCGGGGAGGAACGGGAACGAACATATGTCGGATATCATCAAAACCGATTGACTGCCTAACTCCACCGCCCATACCGTAAAAGACTTTCTGCGTATCGTATGAATGTAATACATAGTGCAGGTATGCGGCGTTAATTGTCGGTACGATGCACGTATATGCAGATGTAATAATCCCTCTTTCTTTCACCAAGCCGGTACGAAGACTGTTGTGGTCGTTTTGCAAATCAGTAAACCGCAAAATGATGTTGTTCTTATCGACGATCTGATATGTAGACAAATCTTTTGCCACAAGGCCAGCATCCACATTTTTCTTTCGGATAATATTGCCATAGCTTAATGACAGAACGAGGCCCTCAACATTTCCCGTATTTTTGTTCTTTTGTTCGTGGCTAACTTGCTGGATAAACAATTCCTGCCAATGACTGGGTATGTCAGGAAGCCATTTATAAGCTGACCTTTTATAGTCTTTGTACACTATTTCGCCCCCTTCTTTTTGAAGGCAGGGCTGTTTTCTGTGCGCTCATCTACGTTTCTGCGTTTGACCGCTTCGCAGATGCTGCTGAGATCAGGCATCAAGCGGAACGTATTGTAGCCAAGAGTATCCAGATACTGAATCAGTTCATTCCGCAGGTCTTTATGAATCATGATGTAATAGGAATTATCATTCAGTATTTTCAGGTGCTCGTCCTTATCAAGCGTATATGGGAACATAAACAGCCCCTGTTGCATAATGATGCGCTGGTTAGACTGGTTTGGGTCAACAAAAAGAATGGCGTGGTTTCGGATTTTGTCCTGTTTGCTGACGGTTGCATCCAGAGAATCCTTAAAACCATCCAAAGCCCAGATGCTCCGGTTCATCACATTTTTCCCAAACAAATCAGTCATGCTGTCAATACACTGACATGCCCTGACTGCCAAAGAATCTGTACGTGTCAGTTTGTTGTTGTATATATCTTCTCTCAAGGGAATTGAGGGCGCACAGAGATTCTCATCAAGTCTTGCATACCTGACGTAATAATACTCTTTGTCTTCGGGCACACTATATCTCCCATTTGATTTAGGAGAATACAAGGCAAACGAAAGTGCAATAAAGGGATTATGAGTGAAATCCAGTAACCGCGTCGGAAGCCCAAAATGCTGTGCATACGACATGAAGTCTATGGGTGTCGTAGCATGGAAATAACTGCTCCCATACTTTTCAAAGTCTTTCAGAAGTTTATCTTCAATATCGACATAGTTTCCTTTGCGGATTATATTAGGGAGAAGTTCATCTTGCTTGCCATAGCCCCGAAAAACAAAACCGCCCTTCTTTGCAAGAGCATTCAGTCTGTCAATAACAGCCTGTGCACCGCGAGAAGCATCAATCGTATCAAGGTTTTCGTTGTGTATCTTCATGTCCTACCTCCGATGATCTCATCCAGCAGGCCGTCGGTTTCTGCTTCGATGGCACGAATATCAGCAGTGATCTCTTCCAGCGTTCGTAGCTGTACGGGTTGATAGAAATACTTAGCGAAGGAAAGCTCGTAGCCGACCTTTTCGGTACCGGGAACAATGTACGCCAAGGGAGCGTAGGGCTTTACTTCGTTTTCAATAAATGCCGTAATGCCGCCCTCATAACTGAAGGGCACTTGCTCCTTGTCTGAATCCGGTTTGACTGGCTTGCCCTTTTTATCCACGATGGGGTTTCCGCTTTCATCCAGCCGCGGCGTATAGACTGGCACTTCCCAATAGCCGAATTCGCTGTTTGGGAAAACCCGGCTGTATTTCGGATCGGCAGCGTCAAAAGCCATGTACAGGTCCAGGATCTGCCTGCGGATCTCCTCCGTGACCTCGCAGTTCTTTTCGCCCAGATTCTTACGCA
>JAEEGK010027441.1_pt1 | contig 11495 bp, 9 predicted proteins | sample 8958771 | NCBI WGS metagenome assembly JAEEGK01 (sample SAMN16246547, study PRJNA631951) | gut metagenome | biome: gut microbiome; feature: rumen; material: SC-attached | host: Bos | place: Iran: Karaj | collected 2018-10 | reverse complement strand
CCCCAATATTATATTTTATTTTTATCAAATATAAATTTAATCAATAATTTATTTAATTATAATAATAAATAATTATTATAAAATAATTTAAAAATATTTAGAAAAAATAAATTAAAAAAAATGAATCAAAATAGTAATATATGATTTTTTATCTTATCCACATAACCCAGAAGAATTATTTACATTATTATATATAATAGAAAAAAAAGAAAATTATGAAATATATAAAGCAATATATAATGAAACAAGAGAAATATTTTCAATAAAAATTATACCATTCGATGAAAAAGCATCATTCCATAAACTAAATCAAGAGTCGTTAATAATGAAATCTTTGAAAAAAAACGAAAACATAGTTCATTATTATGGTTCATTTTTTTCTTTTAAATTAAAGAATATATGGTTAGTATTCGAGTATTGTCCTGCAGGGAGTGTATATGATTTATTAAAGGCAATAGAAAGACCATTAATAGAACAAGAAATATCCATAATAATAAATGATATATTACATGGTTTAATATATATGCATCAGTTAAATATAACTCATACAAATATTAAATTAAGTAATATTTTAATAAATGAGAATGGGGTGGCCAAACTGGGAAATTTTAGTTATGCCATTCAAAAATTAAATAATACTATTAATTCAAAAGAAAAGAGTATTATAGAAGTAAATAATCCAAAATATGATATATTTTTAATAGGTATTGCATGTCTTGAATTATTTAAAGGTATTACTGATTTTGATAGAAATAAAATTATTGAATTAATTAAAAATAATAATAATAATAGAAGTTCTATCAAAAGCTTTATTGAAAAGAATTTTTTTTCTAATAATGAACAATTATGTAGTAAAGATTTTATAGATTTCGTACAAAAATGTTTAACATCTAATTCATATAAAAGACCTACTGCATTTGAATTAAAAAATCATATTTTTATTAAAAAAAATATAAATGCAACAAATTCAGAAAAATTATATTTTTTGAATTTGATAAAATATAATATAGAAAAAATAGAATATAGTAAAAAAGAAAAAAATTATAATGTAAAAGAAGACAAAAAAAATAATGAGAAAGAAAAAGAAAATGAAAAAGAAAATGAAAAAGAAAAAGAAAATGAAAAAGAAAATGAAAAAGAAAATGAAAAAGAAAAAGAAAATGAAATAAATTCAAAAATAGAAAATGAAGAAATAAATCAATCAAATAATGAAAGAATATTAAGTATAAAAACAAATACACAAATAGATGATAATAATAAGCAAACAGAAAGATTATCAAGTAATACATCAAATAATAATTTATCAGTATTAAAAATAAAAAAAATTAATTCAAAAATGCCAAAACATATAAATAAAGAAAAAATAAATTTATCAAATTTAAATAAAAAAGATTTTTTATCTAATCCAATATTAACAAAAAATAAAAGTAAAAAAAACTTATCACCAATAAAAAATTATTCAAAAAATATAATTCAAAACAAAAATTCTTTTTCTTCAAGATCATCAGGGAAAAAAAATAGTACAAATTTAGAAATGTTTAAAAAAATAGAAAATAACAAAACATTATCAAATAGAAAAAAAACAAAAACATCAAAAATAATAAAAAAATCAATTTTACCTCCTAAATTAATAAGTAATAATAAAAAAGAAATGTCAAATAATTCATTAAGTTCAATTAAAGATAATGATTATTCAGGAAGAAATAGAACATTAAGTATGATAAGAATACCAAAAAATAAAAATGGAACAATTTTCAGTATTCAAAATGATATGAATAATAATAATAATGAATTAAATAATAATAATCATAAATATCATTTTGAAGATTTTAAATATTCAAAACATTTTGGAAATATTGATAAATGTCCTATTTGTCAAGCTCAAAAAATAAAAAATAAATTATTAGAAAGAAATCATGGTGTTCATAGTAATTTTATTAAAGAAATGAATTTAACACCAATAAAAAAAATATTTGATATTAAAAAAAAAAAAAGAGTTATTAAACATATTCCTTTAAAAAGTAGAAATGATATTGATATTAAATCTATTGATTTAAATGAATTTGAGAAAGCAAAATTGGAATTTATGAAATTTGGAAGTGGTGGATTATTTAGTAATAAAAAAGAAAAAGAAAATGATGCTCATTCAATTAGTACTTATAGTGATAAATATTCTGCAATATTACAATATTTTAAACCTTCCAAATAAATTTTATTTGAATATTATATAATATTTTTCAATTCATAATTGTAAATATTAAATATTAACTTAAGAAAAAATATTCTAAAAAAAAACTTTTTTATTCATTAATTAAATTATAATTAATAAAAAATAATAAGTAAAAAAAATGAAATTAAATTCTTTTTTAAATTCTCTTGATAATAAAAATCGAGTAAGAAATTTTTTATTTCAAAATACAAGATATAATCCAAATCCAACATCAACATCAATACCTTTTAAAATAAATCCTTCTTTATTATCATCTACAAATGATGCAAAATTAAATATTGATTATATTAAACAAAAATACGGTTATTATAATTTAACATCTGCAAAAAGTGCAATTGATAAAATAAATCAAATAAAATTAAAATATATAAAAGATTATTCAAATAATAATTTTAAAGTTGATTCTCAAAGTATTACTATTGAAAATAAAGGAAGAAATCGTCCTTTATCATTAGTATTTAATAATAATTGGGATAAAAATTTACAATTTGAAAAACAAGATTCAATTTTTTATAAAACTTCAAGTCCAAATAAATTAAATTTTGATAATAATAAATATTTTGATACTGAGAAAATAAGACATTTATCAAATATTAATAATGAATTTACAAATGAAGAAAATAAAACTAATGAAAGTAATTTATTTAGTAATAAAGATGATAATATTAACATTAATATTAATAAAAAATCAAATAATACAAATATAGATTTTGAAGAATCATGGAATGAACAAAAATTAAATGAATTTAAGAATATTTTTCCAATATCAACAAGAATAAAAATGTTAAAACAAATAAAAAAAAATATTGATAAGTATACTAAAGAAGATAATCAAAGTGTTTTAAAAAATTCTTCTTTAAATAGTTCAACTAATTCATATACTTATTTAGATTTTTCTAAAATTAAACCTCATATAAATAAACAATCAATTTATGATGAAGTATTTACTACAAGAGAAAATTCTTCCTATAGAAATAATAATGTTATTACTATTCCTTCTTTAATAAAGTCACATTCAAAACCAAAACCTAATTTTTTATCTTATGATGCTTTTATGACTAATTGATTTTTTTATTTTTTGATATGAAAAATTAAAAAAAATTTTTTTCTTTTTGATTTCTTGTTATTTATTATGTATTTTAAAATAGCATTAATTAATTGTTTTATTTAATATTTTTAAAAAAAAAATAAAAAAAATAAATTAATATAAAATCAACAACATCAAATTAAATAAAAACAAAAAAACCAAAAAAAAAATTTATAAAAAAAATGAGTGAACCAAATTTACCATATGGAAAATTAATAGGAGCATTAATGACATCCCAAATCCCATATGCTTTTATGATATTTTGTGGTTTTTTTTTTGGAAAAGTAGGTTTAATTCAAAAAGAAGGATTATTTGCTTTTGCAAAAATGAATATTGAAATATTTCTTCCAATATATTTATTTATTCAAGTTTGTAGAAGTACTTATACATATAATTTTGAAGAAAATGGAGTAATTATTATTTCTTTTATTTTTTATTTTATTATAACTTTTATTATTTGTTTCATTTATTGTTTTGTTTCAAAAATGGATTTAAGATATAGATTTACTTTTATTTTATTAACTGCTGTTATTGATATTAAAAGACTTCATTATTTATATATAAATTCTTTTTGTTATTTATTAGAAAATAAATTAGATAAAGAAAAAACTTTTTGTAGTAATATTTTAGATTTTAGTTATGTTCATGTTTTTTTTCAAGGATTAGTTATTTGGTTTATTGCTTATAATTTAATTAAAATGGATAAAGCATATGAAAATCAAGCAATTGAAGTTTGGGATAATATACATGCAAAAGTAAATACTGAAGAAAATGATTTATTAAATGATAATAATCTAAATGAAAATGAAGATAAAAATGAAGAAGAGAAAAAAGAAGAAGAAAAAAAAGAAAATATAGAAAAAAAAATAGAAGAAAATGATTTACTTAAATCAAATCGTTATTCAAAATCAGAAATAGAAGAAGTAAAAAATATATATAATTCATATGCAATAAATAATAAAAACAATATAGAAATTACAAATCAAGAACAAAATGAAAATGAAATAAATAAATCAGGAGAAATGATAAATTTTCAAGCAAGACAAAGTTTCTATTCAAAAATAAATAAATATCAAAAAATAAAATTTTTCCAATCAAATAATATTCAAAAAGAAATATTATTATTAATATTTAATTCTCCTTTTATAGGATTAATAATTGCTTTTATTGTTGGATTTATAAGAGTAATAAGAGAATGGATTTATGACACAACAACTCCAGTTTATTTATTTTTTGATACTTTTAATACTATTGGTAATTGTAATATTTTATTAGGATTTTTAATGATTGGTGCAAATTTATTTCATGAAAATACAATTAATAAAAAAAATTCTAATGCTGTTATTAGGATAATTGATTATATTTTTCATCTTATATTAAAAGTTATTATTTTACCTTTTCTTGGTATTGTTTTTTGCTATGTAATTAAAAAAAAATTTGTTAAAGATAATAAAGTTTTAATTTGGGTTTGTTTTATTCAATGGATTCTTCCTACTTCTATTGATATAATGGCTATTGTTCAAGTTAATGATATTAATTGTAAATTTGTTGCTTTTTCTACTTTTATTCAATTAGTTTGTCAAATGTTAATAAATAATTTTGTTCAAGTTCCTACATTTCTTAAAATGATGGATATTTTATAAAAGTTTTTTTTATTTTTTGATTTGTTTATTTTATTGTTAAATAAATAATTATATTTTATTTAAGATTTGATTTATGTTTAAAATTAGGGAAAATTTTTTTATAGTTTTTTATTAATCTTTTTTCTTTTTTTTTAATTTTATATTTGAGTTAATAAAAATAATAAATTCAATTTTAAATAAGAAATTAATCAGCAAATCAAATAATTTTTTTATATTTTAAATAATTATATTTAATATTAAAATTTATAATTGTTGATTAATTTTTATTTATTTTTAATTTATTTATAATTTATAATTTCATTCCTAATTTATATTGGAAAACAATTTTTTCATCACAAAATTTATTCTTCTATTCTTTTTAAATTCTTTATCAAATTTTGATAAATTGACCTTCATTAATTATTTTTCATTTTTTCTTTTTCTAATTCTTTATTATAAAATTATAATTTCTATTTATGGTTAGAAAAGATTAATTTTATTTTTTAAATCGTTTATTTCTTTTTTTTTATTAGAAGGTTCATATTCTCTTTTTGTTTTTTCTAATTCTTTTAAATTTTCTATCTTAATATCAATAAAGAATATATCTCTTATTTAAAATATAATTTGATGATTTAATTAATTAATTTTTTGTACTTTCTTTTGATTATTTGATGTTTCTATATTATTTAAAAATAATAAAATATATTTTTTATTTCCTCATTTTTAAGATTTTTATTTATTATAAATACTGTATTCAATTTAAAATATATTTATTTAATTTGGCTGTTCTCAATTAAGATTAATTATATTTTTAAATAAATGATATTAATTATTATTTATAATTATATTGAATTTAAGTAATATAAATATTTTTTAAAATGATTTTTTAATCATTTTTATCATTATATTTTTATTTTTACATTTATGTTTTATTGTAGTAAAATTAAAAATTTATTGGTTCTTTATTTTCTCTATTTTTTTCACCAACCCTTCTTTCATTTTTTTATGTTCGTTTATTTTATTTTCAATATCTTTAATAAACTTTTCTTTATTTTCATCATTACATCCAATCCATTCTTTATATTTTTGTTCAAATTTTTCAAAAGTATTTTTCATTGATTCATATTCTTTATTTTCTTTTTCTAATTCTTGTTGATAATAAGATTGGTTTTTGTTTTCTGCATTTAAAAGATCAATTTGTCTTCTTAAATTTGTTATTTCTCTATCAAGTTTTGCATTTAAATCTCCATAATATAGTTTTTCTGATTTTAAAGTATTAAGCTCATCTATTTCTTTATTAATTTTGTCAATCTCATTGTTTAAGTCTTTAATATCTTTTTCTAATTGATTAATATCAGTCATTTTAATTATTTAATTATTCTAAATTATATAAAAAAGAATCACTAAAAAAATATGTTTTTATTTTTCATATATAATTTTTTAATTAAATTTTATATTATAATTTAATTATCAATTCTATATTCAATTATATTTCTGCCAATTAATACTTAGTTATTATTTATTATATAGTTAAATTGAGTTTAATTTAAATTCATCATTATAAAAATAATCCTTATATAAACTTTATTTATTTCTTAATAAAAATGTATTGTGCTTTTCTTAATAATATTAATTTTTATTTCATATTTACATTTTTTGTTTTATTGATTATTCTCTAATTCTATCTCTAATTTTTTAATTAATCCTTCCAAATAATTTTTTTGATTTTTTAATTCTGATATTTCATTTTTTATACTATTCAGTTCTTTTATTTTTTCTTTTTCATTTTTTTCATTATATTTATTTATTTTTTCTCTAAATTTATTTAAATCACTTTGTAAATTTTCTAAATCTTTTTTTTCAGTATCATATAAAGTTGTGATATCACCACTCATTTGTATATTATTTATTTTAATTTGATTTTCTAATTTTAATATTTCGTTTTTAAGTTCTTCATTCTTTTTTTCATACTCCGGCTTTCTTTTTATTTCTTTATTCATGATATCAATTTGTTCTTTAATTTTGCCAATTTCTTCTATTAAATCTTTCTTTTCTCTATTTAATTCTTCTTCATTCATATTATTAAATTACTTTTTAAAATAGGATAAAACATTAATTTATATAAAAAAATCCAAAAAAATAAAATAAAAATAAAATTGATAATTTTAAAATAATAAAAATTTAAAAAATATATTAAATAAAATTTTTATAAATGGGAAATATAGAATATTGTTGTACAAAAAACAATTCAATCGATAATAAATCAAATTTAATACAATTATCAAATATAATAATAAAAAGTCCTACATTAGATGAAGGAGAAATAAGTAAAACTGGATTTAATCATTTAAATCAAAGTGAACAAAATAATAAAATAAATAATTCAGTAATAAATAATTATAATAATTTAAAAAGTTCTTTTTTCTCAGATAATTCAAAAGAAAATATTAGTAAAAGAAGTTGTAAAAGTCCATTTCATGAAAAAATTTTATCTTCAAGAAAATCAAGAAGAAGTACTTTTTTTAATAGAACTTATTTAAATATTTTAATTATAGGAGATAGAAAAGTTGGTAAAAGCTCTTTTTCAAATTTATTAAAAAAAAATAAATTTAATGAAAATTATAATCCTTCATATGAAGAAGATGAAAAAATTATAGCAAAAGTTATCCATAATAAAAAAACTTATAATTTTTCTTTTTATATTGTTAATGATATTAATTTAATTGAAAAAAATTATTCTAAAATTATTATTGATTATTATCTTATTTTTTATGACCTTTTTGACACAAAAACTATTGAATTTGCAAAAAATATTTATATTAATATTCTAAAAAATAAATTTATTAAAATAAATGAGAAGTTATCAAATATTATTTTTATAAGAAATAAAATTGATATAAATACTAATTTGACTAATGACTCTATCATTGACTTTTGCAAAAATAATAATTTAGATCACTTTGATATTTCTGTTAAAGAAAATAAAGGAATAAATGAATTAAATAAAAAATTAATTGAAGTATTTGATATAAATATATTTGATAATTCAAAATAAAATAAATTTGGAATTATAATATATTTAAAGTATAAATAATACTTGAATTATGTTTATAATTCTTAATTGATAAAATAATATGATATAATTTTTTATTGTTAATTTAAAAAAAATTATAATATGATTAAATTAGTTTTTATTATTTTTTTTTTGTAATCTTTTTTCTACTTCAATTTCAAAGGCTCTTTGGTTTAATGCCCAAATATATTTTTCTTTTTCACTTAAATTAATATTACTTTTAAATATTTTATTTTTAATTTTTAAATTTTCTTCTTCATTAAAATAAAAATAAGGTTGTTCACTTATTTTTCTGACATTTTGCTTTGATAATATTTTCCTGTGAATGTCATCATATTTAGTAATATTTTTTAAAAAAATATTTTCTGCTTTTCTTAATAAACTATTATAATTCTTATTATTATAATAATTATAATCAACAATGATTTTTCTTAAACTTCTATCAAATGAATCAATATTATAATTTTTTTCATAAATTAAAGATGAATATTTATTTTTAATATCTTTTTTAACTTTTATAAAAATTTCTTTTATCATTTTCTCATAATCATCTTTATTAATCGTTAATATATTATTAGGACAATTACAAATCTTAGACATTAAATTTAAAAAGTTATAAAAAATCAATTAAAAATATTTAAATAGAAAAAAAATAAAAAATAAATGAAAAAAAATACTAATCCCATTATAGTATAAACGAAATAAAAAACCAAAAAATAAAAATAAAAAAAATGAAAAGTTCATTAAAGAAATCATTAAATCTCCCAAATCAAGAAATAAAAGAAAAAACAATATCAAATAATTCAGAAAATTCATCATCTCGAAATCAAAATAATGAAGAAGAATCGATAATAAACAATTCACAAAACATGAATTTTTCATCAACAAATCCATTAAAAACATATTATTACAAAGGATATCAAATGGAATTAGTATCAGATTACATAAAAGAATTAGAAAACATAAATGAAATAATAATAGAAGAAAAATTAGAATTTAAAGAACTTTTAACATGTTGTTCAAATCAAGGAAGATATAATGTATATTATACAAATGAAAAAAAAGAAAAAAAATATTTATTTCAATATAAAGAAGAATCATCATGTTGTTGTAGAAATTGTTGTCCAAATTCATTAAAAAGTTTTAAATTAAATATGTTTCATATGTTAACATCAAATAAAAAAAAAGATTTAGATTATAAGAAATTAATAGCAGTTTATGAAAGACCATTTGAATGTACTTTCTTTTGTTGTAATCGTCCAATAATATATGAAACAAGATTAAAAAATAGAGAAATGAAACAATTTGATAAAGGATTTATTTTAGATGAATGTGGATATGCAATTTCATATATTGTATATAATCAAGATAAAATTTTAAGATGGAAAATTTATACTAATTATTGTCAATGTGGAGTTTGTTGTAATTGTACTTCAATTGGAAAATGTTTTGAAATTGATTTTTGGATTTTTGATGGAAGAGCTAATGTTAAAATTGATAAACCTGAAGGAAATATTAGAAAAATTTTTAAAGGAAGTAATGATTTTGATTTTGATTGTGATTGCTTTATTATTACTTTTCCTAAAGTTGCTAATCCTAGAGATAAAATAGATTTAATTACTGCTACTATTATGATCGATTATAGATATTTTGAAGGAATTAATTGTTTTCCTGTTGAGATTGTTTAGTTTTTTTTTTTGAGTTTTTATAATATTTTTCTATTTATGTTTATTTTAATTTATCTTTTTTTGTTTTTATTTAGTATTGTTATTTTTTATTTTTTTTTAAATTTTTTTTTTATACATTTATTTTATTTGTTTTTTTATTTTTTTTATAAAATGAATTGTGATAGTAAAAAAAATAACGATAATGATTTTTTGGATTCTTATATTACGTTAAAGGAAATTTTAAAACCTAATTTATCAGAAAGGAAAAACAAAGTTTTAGATTTATTTATAAATATTTTAATTGGACAAATAAATTCATATACTTCATTTATTTTTCCAAATGAAAATCAAAATATTAAAAATTTAGTTCAAGAAAATATATTAATGTTATCTAAAGAATTATCTAAAATATTATCATTTACAAAAGAGAATAAACCAATATTAATATATAATAATATAATAAATTTTTCAATTCAATCTTCAGTAAAAAATAATTCAACATCTTTTGAATCAAATAATAATAAAAATTCTCAAACAAATAAAACAAATAGTCGATTATTATCTCCTTTACATACTAATAAGAAAAATACAATTAAAAAAAATAATAATAATGACATTAATAATTTACAATTAAAAACACAAACTCAAATTCAAAGAAAATCACTAAATAATAATTTAAAATTAAATATTAAAGAAAGAAATAATAATAATCAAATAGAAAGTAAAACAAGTTTAACAAAATCAACTTCAAAATTAACTTCTTATAAATTATCAGTTTATAACAAAAAGAATTTAAAAAAAGAAGATAAAAGACAAATAAGAAATAATAGTATGAATGACATAAATTCAAATTCAAAAGATTACAAAAATAATAATAAAATGAGTTTAAATAGTAGTATTGAAAAATTAAATTTTTCAACAATAACAAATAATAATAATAATTATAAAACAGAAAATAAAACTAAAAGTAAAAAAGTAAATAAAGAAATAATTGTAAATAATCCTAAAATTGGAATAAAAGCTTATGAAGAAATTACAAATAGACCTTCAAATTATACAAAATATTTATTTGAGAAATATAAAGATGTTGTTGATAATTATGAAAAAGAAAAAATAAATTCAAAAAATAATAGTGTTACTAAATTAATAAAGAAAAAAAATAATATATAAAATTTTTTTTCCCTATTAATATTATGTTATTAATAATTTTTTTTTTCAAATGAATAAAAATCTATTTTATTTTTATTAAATAAAAAAAAAACTATAAATGAGTGGGGTAAAAGAATCACCTTTAAAGTATCAAAATTTTAATTTAGGAAAAATATTTTTAAGTCCATTAAATTCAAAAATGAAAAAGTAAACAATATAAAAATTAATTTATAGAGTCATTTGTAATCCAAAATCATTTCCATCTGACTTTTTTGAAACAAATAAAAAAGAAAATTATATGTCAAATAATAGTGATAAAAATTTAAAAGAGAATAATTTAAATGATAATTTAATTAAATCAACAAAAGAAAATCCTATTATTGTATTAGATTTACAAAAAGAATATGATGAAGATAAAGAAATTATTGATTTACTTGATGGAAAAGGAATTGAAAATAATACAACACGTCAGAAAAAAATTAATAGATTTAATTTAAATGATATAATAAATAAAGAAAAAGAAGAAAATAATGGAAAAAAATTAAATAAAAAATTTCAAATAACAATAAAAAAAAAGAATTTAATTCCAGAAAAAGAAAAAAATGAAATAAAAAAATTAATTACAAAAAATAAAATAAATAAAAATATATCAGATAGAAATATTGAA
>JAEEGK010027437.1_pt1 | contig 11497 bp, 6 predicted proteins | sample 8958771 | NCBI WGS metagenome assembly JAEEGK01 (sample SAMN16246547, study PRJNA631951) | gut metagenome | biome: gut microbiome; feature: rumen; material: SC-attached | host: Bos | place: Iran: Karaj | collected 2018-10 | reverse complement strand
CTGTTTCTTGTTCATATGGAATTTGCTGTAAAGGACTATGATAAGAACGGAAATCCGTACTACTATGGATTTATTAGCGATCCTGAAAATCGACTGAGCACTGCCATTGAAATCGATAGCGAAGAAGTGTATACAGAGCGCCTCAAGAAATATTTAAATGCTAAAGAAATTAAGTTTAAAGTGAAAAAATAAAAACATGCTGTTCGTTCCTCAAATGATGTCATTCATTCCTTTTTTATCTATAACCGGATGGAATAGTATAAGCTTGATTTGAACATTTAGTATAGTAGGAGAGGAGACAAATATGAGGGCTAAATCATTTGTAGCGTGCATTATTGTTGCAATTTCAATAGTATTTATTGGTTGTGGTAGTAAAACCCCAATAGAATTTGCAGATCATGAAAGTTCAACCGAGTATATTTCAATAGAAAGCTCAAGCAAAGAAAAAGAAGATAAGAAGTTTACGCCTGGTGTCATTAAAAATAATACATACGAGAATGCTTTTTTTAATGTGAAGATCAGTATTCCGGACGACATGAGTTTTTTTGACAACAGTAAACTTGCAGAATTAAACAACGTAGCCGAAGAATATATGGATAATGAAACTGTCAAGAAAGCTATGGAAATCAGTCGAAGTTCAATAGTGGCATATGCAGCGAATGACGATGGCACAACTTTTAATATTTCATTATCTGAAGCTGGAAAGATGACAACGACTGTATTTAATGAAAGGGCTGTAATTGAAGGCAGCAAAGATATGACAGAAAAAGAATTTGAGAAAATTGGTTATAGTGATATACAGGCAGAAATGGAGGTTACTACATTCCTTGGAGAGGAGCATTATGCATTGGTGATAAATGGGAAGAATTCGGAGGGAGAATATTATGTTAAAGCATGTGCACTTTTGAAGGATGGATATATCGCAACATTTACAGTTGGAAGTAATTCTGAAGATGATTTTGCTATTCTGGATGAAGCCCAAAAATTAACGTATAATTAGAAAGTTTAAAACTTTGAACACTAATACAAAACATACGTTGCATAACAATTGAAATCAATCTTTATTTTTGGCATAATAGAAGCAAGGGAGCTAGGGGAAAGCACCTTGCTTTTTTATTACAACTTAATAATCATAAACTATGAGGAGAGAGTAAATGGTAAAAATTGCTATATGCGATGATTCAGAGTTTATGCGAGGGGAAGTTAGAAAGCGGATTCTGAATTATTCAGTCAAAAAAGATTTTGATTATTCTATTAACGAGTATGATTCAGGCGATAAGCTCGTCGATTCAGGGGAAAAGTATGACCTGATCTTTATGGATTACGAGTTTGAAAATAATGGAGACAATGGCCTTGTCACTGCAAAAAAAATCCGTGAGCAGGATAAGAATTCCACTATTGTTTTTGTGACTAGTTATCCCTCGATTGTATTTGATTCTTTTGAAGTCGGAACGTTTCGGTTTCTGACAAAACCGATAGATGATAATAAGTTCTATGATGTTCTAGATGCTTTCTTACAAGCAATGGAAAAAGACAATGTACTTAAGATCAGACTTGATGGTGAAAACCATTTTTTCAAAGAAAGCATAATATCTTATGTTGAAGGTATGGGTAAAAACTGTATCTTACATTTCTGCGACGGACGTGAAAACATGGAGTGCCATGAGACACTTGGTGCCATTGAAAATCGTCTTTCACCACAAAGATTCTACAGGGTTTACAAATCTTTTTTAATTAATCTTGCACATGTTGATTCATATAATCATGATGAAGTCACTATGAGTACGGGGGATAAAGTACTTATAAGCAGACTTAAATATAAAGAGTTTACTTCTGTTTATTCTGAATATCTTGTAAGAGAGGGGGTATAAGAAAAATGGGTAGTATAGCGCTGATGTTGGGGATAAGTGCGTTTAGTGCATTAATTAATTTTATTGTATTTGAGATTATACTCGATATTTTTTTTGATTTTCATAAATTAGAATGGAAAAACACTAATTGGATATGGATAGCGTTCTATGGAATCATCTCGGTGATATCTACACCGTTGGATGTTGTTTTGAGATGGAATGCAGTAGGGGTGGTAATAAGGCTTACTATATATGTTTTGACTCTTGGAAGACTTATCCCATTTTTCGTGGCTAAATATGGAAAAAAACCTGATTTATTATTGATAGTTCCATTTTATGAAAATCTTTTTGATGTTATATCTATATTTTTATATTCTTTTATCAAAAATTACTTATGGGTATTAAATGAAGGGACAAGTATTGATGTTTCTCGTATTATAGTGGGGCTAGTGATGCTCATGGGAATAATTGTTTTAAAGTTTATAAAGCATGATAGTTATATGAAAATTTGGTTTGCTAAGCTGACTGCTAAGGAATATGCTATTGTATTTCTATTAACATTTTCGTGCACTTATATAGAGATGATGGGAGTAAATGAAAAAGTTAACTTTCTTCTGCTTAAAACATTTAGTATTGTGTCAATCGTGTTACTTATGGTGTTGATAGCAAATATCAGTACAGTTCGATACCAAAATACGTCAATGAACGCAATGATCGGTAATCTAAAGGAGCCCATGAAACAGATTGCGGCTTCATACATCGAGATGCATGAGAAAAATACGGAACTAAGAAGATTTAGGCATGATACCAAAAATTTATTAATTGCACTTCATTCTCTTATAGCTGAGGGAAAAAATGATCAGGCATATGAATACATAAACAAAATGCAGGAGACGCTAGAAATAACAAAAGAAAAAGAGTTTGATACAGGAAACTTCATCGCGGATGCACTACTTGAGTATAAAGGCAGGCTTGCTTCACAGAAAGGCATAACAGTAACCATGGAGGGATGTATACCTGTTAATAAGGTAGAAGATGTAAATCTTGTAATACTTATTTCAAATCTTCTGGATAATGCAATAGAAGCGGCTATGATGGTTGATGGTGAAAAAAGAATAGATATCCATTCTATTTTAAAAAAGAATATATGGATTATATCCGTAAAGAATTCCTGCATGAATGATGTTGTAATTAAGGGTAACAGGATTAGTACCACCAAAGATAATAAAGAAGCGCATGGATTCGGCCTTTCAAATATAGAGAGAGTAGTTCAAAAGCATGCCGGAAATTTAAAAATATCATGTGAGAATAAAGTGTTTACAGCTACTGCTACATTGATGATTACAGCATGATTTTACAGTTTATTCCTGTATTTACGCATGTTATTCCGGCAAGCGAAATTACGCAATGTTTCTGATAATATATAGTTGTAAATGGTAATGCAGGAATCTATTAAAGAAAGAGGGAGAGATATGAGAAAAATAGGTTTTTTTAAGAAAGCATTAGTAGTAATCTTAATGATATCAGGTGGGATTGGAATCATTGTTCCATCACAATCACCCCAAATGCTATTATCAGGTGGTATTTCTATAATTGTAAAATAACAACCATCATTATGAGAATAGCATTGCAATTCGTAAGCGATATCACCCTAAGGAACCAACTGCAACAAAAAAGCAGTTGGTTCTTTTTTTGTTTTCATTAACTCCGATACAAGTTATTAGTGGTTGCTGATTGATAATATATGCATATCAGGTGATGCAAGTGATGGTCGCCTTTCTAAATAAATGCAGGAAACTATATCAATAACTGATTGAGGAAGGGTTGGTTAGATGATTATGAATGAAATGATTACCAAAGCAAGAACTATAGAAGAAAAGCTCCGTAGCTATAACGGACAGAAGGATATCGATTACAGCTACTTAAAGGAGTGGAGGGATGTAAGAACATTATTAAAAGACAAACAGTTTAATGAAATGCTTAAAGAGAACAACATGACGGAAGAGGAATTTGCTTATGCACTTCAACCTGAAGTTGATATCAAGAAGCAGGAAGGTGATGAATGGTTCGACACTTTCACCGAGATTATGGAAGACTTTAGTGATGAAAAGATTGATACATCAGCAGGAATCGGCCTTCCGGCTATTCCGTTCACTTTATATCTGAGAAAGAAGTTAGATGTTGTTGTTAAGAATCTAAAGCATATAAAGGTTAGTGAGAAAACTATACAGGCATTCATTGAGAGTCATGTGACAGAGATGTTTTCCGTATTTGGCAAACTGACTGCATTAAGACTCGCTATATACAAGGAACATCATAAGTTCAGAGCAAGAAATGAAAAGAAACAGTTTACTGAATTTTTGAGAAACTCTTTTGGAAAGAAAGAAGATTTTATTTCGTTTTATGAGAGTTATCCGGTAGCAGCAAGGGTTGCTACCGTAAGAACTCTTTTTATGATAAAAAACTACACGAATATTCTTGAACACCTTGATAAAGATCATAAGGAAGTTGAGAAATTCATTGGAAGTAAGAAGCTTACATTAACGGATATTAAGTTATCAACAGGGGATTCCCATTCGCAGGGTAACTCCGTTTCCATACTTAAGTTTGATGACAAGAAGCTTGTGTATAAACCCAAGGATCTTAGGGTGAATCAGGCGTTTGAGTCATTTGTGGATTGGTATACCAAGGCATCGGGGATGCTTGAAGTAAAGATTCCAAAGGGAATCTATAAAGAGGATTATGCATATAACGAATTCATTGAGAAAAGATACTGCAGATCAGAGGAGGAAGTTGAAAGATTTTATACCAGATACGGATATCTGGTGGCACTCTGTTATCTGTTTAATATAAATGATCTTCACCTTGAAAACCTAATAGCGCACGGTGAATATCCGGTCATCATTGATATGGAGACTCTTTTCCAGGTTCCCACGCAGGTAATGGAAGATTCAGCAGCTTTTGATATGACAAAGCGACTGGAAATTGAATCAGTAGCATGTTCTATGCTGCTCCCTAGGCAGATGCATATTGGAATTGATGGTGAAATTAATATGAGTGCACTTAATGGAAAAGGAGGGGAGATAAAAGAAAAAATTCTTGCTCCAAGGAATGTAGATACTTCTAATTTTCATTACGAAAGTATTAAAGGACATTTTGCTGGAGGAGATAACATTCCTCAGTATGATCAGGAAAAAGAGGTGGATGTTTCAAGATACAATCTAGTGATTGTTGAGGCATTTGATCAGTTTATGCAATTTATTCTTGAGAACAAAAACGCTGCACTTAAGGAACTTGAGACATTTAAGGGAAAAAAAGTAAGAGCGCTTTTTAAATCAACTGAAAAGTATGCGTCAATGATCCGCTACGCAGATCATCCTAATTATAACGAGGATATGAAGTACAGGGAAAGGCTCATGATGAATATCTGGGCATACCCATACGTTGATAAGAGGATCATAAAGAGCGAAGTAAATGACATGCTGTTTAATGATATACCGATCTTTTTTGCCAAAACAGATTCGAAAGATGTCATTGACAGCCATGGAAAGATCTATTTTCATTTCTTGGATAAATCCGGATATGAACTTTCGCGTAGAAAGTTTATGCACCTTAACGAGAAGGAGATAAAGCTTCAGAAGACAATTATGATGCTTTCTCTTGGAATTGTCGATCCGTATCTCAACAGAGAAATCGGACGAACAGGGATCATACAGGAAGCAAAGAAAATCGATTATCTCGCTCAAGCCAAGAGAATTGCTGATGATCTTATAAATAAAGCTTATGTAAAAAATAATGAATGCTCGTTTGCATCTCTTGACAGAAATGATAATGATCATTGGGAATTGCATCCGTGTAACGTAAATCTATATGGAGGATTTGGCGGAATTGCAGTATTGTTCCTGGAATTATATCGAGCAACAAAAGATAAGAAGTATCTTGATTTTTACCATATGCTAATGGAATCAGCAATTAGGCAGGCTAAGCATGCAGATTATTCCGCCGCATTTAATGGGAGACTGTCTCTTATCTATCCGATGCTTTTGGAAAAGAAATATTTTAGAAGAGTTCATGATAGAGATTTTCTAAAGGAAACGATTAAATTTTTAAATAAAATAACCAAAGAGCAGATGGATGAATATGAGCAGCATGATTATGTATCAGGTGTTTCGGGAATAGTCAGATTATTAAAAATGGTCAGGAACTTTTTTCCGGGTCTCAAACTTACAGAAGAAACACTTGATAAATATATAGATTTACTTACTGATCGGATTAGTAAGGAACAAAAAAACGGAAGATTAAAAACAGGAATTGCACATGGTATCAGTGGGATGATGTATGGACTTGTTTCCGGCGGGAAGTACGATCCAAAAGAAGTGAAAAAACTTCTTGATCAGGAGTTTCATGAGGAAGTAGATTCCGATAATGATTTTAAATGGAGTACGGGATATCCGGGGATGATCCAGGCCAGGATTGCAATTAGTCGCATTGACAGCTGCTGTGTGAATAAGAGGCAGTTAAAAACTCTTATAAAGAAATTTGAATCACTGCTAAATGAATCGCTTGGTTCCGATTCGCTAAGCCAAGGTACAGGAAGTATAGTAACTACTCTTAAGATGCTGTATGAGTATACGAATGATGAAAAGTGGATGGATTATCTCATGAAGTGGATGTCAGATATGTATATGAATTCTCTTTATAACGGATACAGAGTAGCCAAATTGGGAGATATTGAAAACATTGGTATGTTTGATGGAATGGTCGGAATAGCATGGTTATATATGTACGCCACGCATGATATAAACAACGTATTGTTGCTTGAAGCAGATAAATAAACAGAAACGGGGTAGCTATATATGAAAAAGATATTTGTGCTTAACGGAAGCAGGCAAAAGAATGGTAATACAGCCAAATTTATCAAAAGAATAACTGAAAAACTTGACAAGGATGTATTTGAAGTTGAGTATGCACATCCACAGGACTATAAGATAGCGCCATGTTTGGGGTGCGCTAAATGCTTTTTAAATACGAAATGTGTAAGTAATGATGATCTTGAGAAATTGCATAAGAAAATTTTGGAATCGGATGTTTTTATTATTGCATCTCCAGTTTATATGCATTATTTTACAGCTGATTTGAAACTAATACTTGATAAATCATCATGGTGGGCACATACTCTACGACTTCAGGGGAAGCCAGTTGTTATATTAAGTACTTGTGATACGAATGGACATAATACTGTAATACAACCACTGCAAAAGTTCATTTCATTCATGGGGGGAAATGTGATTGCATGTTCCAATGCTGCAAAGATTCCAAATCAACAGAACAATACAGAATGGATGGAAACAGTATCAGAGGAGATTGCAGATCGTATTAGAAGATATGCATATATACCACACCAATCAAATGAAGATATTGAAGAACTGTTTAAAAATATGAAAGCTACAGAGGTTGCGTTAACGAATTATTATAAAAAACATAAATCAGATATTACAAAGGGAGAATATAAGTATTGGGTAAATACCGGAATGATAAATTACGACACATTTGAGGATTATTTAAAAGAAAAATATAAATGTGAGGAGGTAGTGGTTTGAGAGTAAGATTTCAACAGCAATGTGAACACTCTGAATGTGGACTTGCATGCGCCTCGATGATGATCGATTACTTTATTGATAAGACTAAGTTATCGGGGATGCGAGAACGGTACGGTGTTCCAAACGGCGGATACAATTTATTGCAACTTCAACAAGTATTAAAAGACAACGGAGTAATTTCGAGAGCAATCAAGATTGGAATTGAATCACTTAAAGCTGTTCCAAAACCTTTCATAGCCTTTTGGGATAGAAAACACTTTGTTGTGGTTGAGAAAGTAAAGAATAAGACCATATCACTGGTGGATCCTGCAACCGGAAAGAAGACAATAAGTACAGAAGAATTTGGGGAACATTTTTCTAATATTGTTCTCTATTCTGAGAATGAAAGTCAAAGGCATTTTCAGATGCCAAAGCTTCATCCGGCTCTTGTGGAGAATGCCAAAAAGAATAAGAAGTTATTGTTTACAACATTATTGTTTTCTTTGGTAATGCAGTTAATGAGTTTGATCGTTCCAATGGCGATGAAGCATCTTGTTGACGGAATGCAGAACACACATTATTTGACTTTGGGAGTATTGTTTATAGCTTGCTTTGGATTGATGGCAAATTATTATGTTTTTAATCTGATACGAACGCGAGTGATAACTAAGCTGCAAACGACGTTTGATAAGGGATTCTTAGGTGATACTATAAAGCAGTTATTGGATTTGCCGTACTCTTATTTTGTTAACAGGAGTAAGGGAGAACTTGTATATAGGATTAATTCAAACACATATATCAGGCAGGTCATCATAGATCAGATGATAGCACTTGTGATAGATATCATTTTCTTCTTCCTATATTTGGGAACAATGCTGTGTATCAGTCCGGTTCTTGCTGTGTTTACGTTATTTATAGCAGGCTTACTTTGTTTAGTATCGTATATGAATACTAAATTAAACAGAAAGATAGCACAGAACGAAATGGTTGTTACGACTAAGTCGCAGGATATGATAAATGAGATGGTAAATAATATCTTTACGGTTAAGTCTACCAATGCTCAAAAGAATCTGTTTGAAAAGTGGAAGGAAAACTTTGATAAGCAGATTGGTCTTGAGATATCTCGTTCAAAGTATCAATCTTTTTTAGCAAATGCGACGCAGACTATTCAGATTTTTTATCCATTATGCATTTTTATTGGAGGCCAGGCGCTGGCAATGGATGGATTTATTACAACCGGAGATATAGTTGCTTTTAATGCTATAGGAGCGTCTTTCCTTGGCCCTATTATTTCAATCATGGCTTCATATGGCCAGATAGTTATGGTCAAAATATACATGGAAAGATTGCTAGACATAATGGATACTCCAAATGAGACGGAAACAGAGGGAAAAGAGCTTCCCGCCGAACAGTGCAGAGAAGTAAGAATGGAAGATGTTTCGTACAGGTATAGCTTGTTTTCTGACTATTCCATATCTGACATTTCCTTAAAAATCAAGCCTAACGAAAAGGTGGCGATAGTCGGAAGCAGTGGTTCCGGCAAGTCAACAATGCTTAAGGTTATGGCAAGCCTTTATCCTACATCCAAGGGACGCGTCCTTTATGAGAATAAAGATGTAAGGGATCTTAATATACATAGATTAAGAGAGAAGGTAGGAATCGTTCTTCAGGAAAGTATGCTGTTTAGCGGAAGCATCAGAGAGAACATAACAATGGGAAGAGATTTCACTGATGAGGAGATAAATAAGGTAATAGATGCAACTAATCTAAATGGATTGGTGAGTAGCTTCCCGCTTGGACTTGAAACCAGAATTTCTGAAAGTGGTCAGAATCTGTCAGGTGGACAGAGGCAGAAGATCGCTATTGCCAGAACGATCATTTCAAATCCTCAGATAGTATTTCTTGATGAACCTACCAGCGCGCTTGATAATACTTCGGAAAAGATTGTTATGGATCATCTTTTCCATATGAAGTCCACGCTTGTGGTGGTGGCGCACAGACTTTCTACAATTAGAGATTTTGACAGGATTATTGTTATGGATAAGGGAAGAATTGTGGAAGAAGGAAATCACGAAGAACTTCTGGCGAAGAACGGACATTATGCGAAACTTTACAGAAAGCAACCTAAGACTGCGTAATACGCACAGTTGGAAAGAGGATTAAACATGAAAAATCGACACAAGAGAGCCTTTTTTATAAGGAAACCTCTTGTTGCCCTTCTTCCTGCATTTGTTTTACTTGGCAGTTTTCAGATAAGTGCGAAAGCTGCCGGGGAGAAGGAGCAAACAATTGATGTTCTGTTAAAAGAAAACGCGAATATCAAAGAGGTTAAAGAGAACATCCTTAGGAAAGACAAAAACATAGAAGTAGATGTTTATGAAGAAATTAATCTGATGCATTTGGTTTATCCGGAAACAGTTGATGTAGATAAGATCATTCAGGATAAAAGCATTCATGATCAGATAGAAGTTGCGGGTGATCTTCCGAAGCTTGAAGGAGCTGAGGAACCGGTGGATAAGGATGGGGAATCTGACATTTCATCGGAATCCACTGAAGAACTCATGAAAGTTCTGGCAGACGATCCGTATAATAAACAGAACTGGTATGTGGATGAAGTTACAGAAGATGGAAAGTCATTTGAGTATACAACGGGAAAAAATGTTAGGATCGCGCATATAGACAGTGGAGTTGATCCGGATCATCCGGTGCTTTCGGGAAAGCTTGATCTTAAGCATGCTAAGTTCTATGTAGATGGTGAGGATTCTATTAATGATTATTATGGGCACGGAACAGAAACGGCCGGAATTATTGCACAAATTGCACCGGATGCGATCATAACACCATATAAAGTGTTGGGCGCAGATGGTGGTGAATCAATATGGACTATCGCTGCAATAATAGATGCGGTTAATGACGGTAATGATGTATTAAATCTTAGCCTTGGAACATTTAAATGCATTGATAACAATGATGAGCGCATTTTGACAGCTACATACAAGAGAGCTGTCAGATATGCATTGAATAACAATGTAACTGTTTTTGCATCTTCCGGAAATAAAGGCGAAGATCTTGATAAAAAATTTGAAGAAGAAAAAGTTCTGCATCTTCCGGGGGCGATAGAAGGCGTTAATACAGTATCTTCCGTATGGAAGGGGACTTTAGCATCGTATAGCTGTTATGGCTCATGTGTGGATTTCTGTGCACCCGGAGGAGAGAATGTTATCAGAGAGGATCTTTCCGGTGTGAAGGCAGCTATATTTGTTGCTTATCCCACATATATGGACAATATGTACGATGGAATCCTTCCTCATGGATATTCTTTGGAAATGGGTACGAGTTTATCCTCTGCAGTAGCGACAGCGAGCTATGCTGATGTCTATGCATATGGAAAAGAGAAATATCCGCATTTCAGAAAAGATGATGCATTGGTTCTTTTGACCGCCGGATGTAAAGATGTCGGACCTGAAGGAAAAGATCCTCAATTCGGTAACGGAGAGATAAATATATACAGATCGATAAAAGAATTGGACTCTGTTTATCGCGGGGAAGTTGTGCAAGAAAGTGACAGATCAAGGAGTTATCAAAGTCATAATATTGCAGCTGAATATACGATCACCGAAGAGGATGAAGACAGGTACTATGTGAACGTTACACTCACCAATAATACATCAAGCGATATCCATAAGTGGGAGATCGCTATGGATCTTAAGGATGAGATTACACATATATGGGATGCAAAATACATTAAAGACGGAGATGAAATAATAGTCACTCATGCGGATTACAACCAGGATATTCCTGTTGGAGAATCGGTAAGCTTTGGGTTTATTGCAAAGAAACCATCCAAAGACAAAATAGCTTTGCCTAATGAAGTTTTGATGGTGAATGACAGAAACATGGTAAAGCCTGAAGATTACAGCGCCGATCTTGAGGTCACAACAAGATGGGAAGATGGATTTGTTGCCTATATGACAATTACAAACAAGTCTGACCACCCTATATCCGATTGGAAGATTGAATTCACTTATTCCGGAAACATCGACAAGATATGGGGAGCATCAATAGAAG
>JAEEGK010027434.1_pt1 | contig 11499 bp, 8 predicted proteins | sample 8958771 | NCBI WGS metagenome assembly JAEEGK01 (sample SAMN16246547, study PRJNA631951) | gut metagenome | biome: gut microbiome; feature: rumen; material: SC-attached | host: Bos | place: Iran: Karaj | collected 2018-10 | reverse complement strand
ACACATACAAATATATAAAAGACATTTTTTTCTATATAAACATTCATTCAAGGATTTACACGAGCACGACATACCTTCAGTCGTTCCTTCTGAACCTGCAGAATATCGGACTTTACGACAACATAGAGCTTCCACACGCAATTCTTTCGCCTCTTGTTGAGGAAAGCAAAAATCCGTCGCTCTTTTTTTACCACGTTCCGATAAGCAACATCCTTAACGACGGAACAGAAATAACTTCAAGAAACGACGCAATCTGCTCGCTTCTATGCGACATGAACCAGTTCATCACAGTGCCCGACGAATTCCGCGGAGACAACACATACTTCGCGATTCTTTACAACGGAAACATCGTAAGCAGCAACAAACCGCTCGACAGCGAAACTACAACCTCGTTTTTCAGCGCAAAATCAGACAAAAAAATCACGATAAACGGCGTTTCATGCTATTTTTACCGCTCAGATTCTGACACCCCATACGAGTTCGTGTGCATCGCCCCAGAAGATGCAACGACAGGCACTTACATACCGGCACGGAGAGGACTCTACATAATCGCGATAATCGGCTTTGCGCTGACGCTTATGCTTCTTTTCTTCTTTATTCAAAGGCTCACCGTCGCGGTCAACTCGTTCGTTACGACACTGAACAAACTCAAGACAAGCTCCGACAAAATCCGCCTTAAAGAACCGCACGCCAAGGAAATGAAATATCTTGCGCAGCATATAAACGGAATGCTTGATCGCCTGGACTATTCCGCGAAACTTGAACAAAAGACTCGCGAGCAGCTTTACCAGTCGCAGATTGCACAGCAGGAATCGGAGATGATAGCGTACAGGAGCCAGATAAATCCGCACTTTCTTTTCAACACGATGGAGTGCATCCGAAGTATGGCGCAGTACTACAACGCCGAACCGATAGAAGAGATTGTCTCCGCGATGGCAAGCCTTTTCCGCTATTCGCTTTATGCAAAGAAAAGCGTTCCGCTACAGGAAGAGATTCAAAACGTAACTCATTATCTTACAGTACTTTCCATACGTTTCCCGAACAAATACGTTTTTGAGCCTGATATTTCAGAAGATGCCTCACTGCGCGAGATTCCGCCGATGATTCTCCAGCCTATAGTAGAGAACAGCATAAAGCACGGATTCGACGACTTTTACCCGGAAGAAGGATGCAAAATATCGATAAGAGCAACAGTTACTGGCGATGTTCTTGAAATTGCGGTTCGGGATAATGGAAAAGGAATCCCGCAGGAAAAGCTTGAGAAACTGACGGAAAACTTTTCTGTTTTCAAGGAAGAGGAAAAACGTGACAGCATCGGGCTTCATAACATTTACAGGCGGCTTAAGCTAACAGACGAAAGAAATGAAATGAAGATATTATCAGAGGAGAACAGCTTCACGGAGATAGTAATCCGCATTACCGGTAGCAGCTCGGCGAGCAGTCAAAGTGCTTCTTAAAGACGCGCCCAAAGTACCCTATATCATCGTAGCCAGTTTCTACGGCAATTTCCCCGACAGACTTTTCCGTATCTTTCAGCAATCGTACGGCATACTGCATGCGGATATCCTGCTGGAACCCCAGTACAGTGTTCTCGGTATGCTTTTTGAAAAGCTCATAGACATACGGCTCGGAAACGTTGAACGACTCCGCAATCTGGTTTATGGAAAGTTTTTCTTTATAATGAGTTGCAATATATTTCTGCATACAAGAAACCATTCCGTTTGAACTGAAAATAAAACCGCCGTAATATGAAAAACGAGCCTCTTCTATCATTTCAGGAACAGTGTCAACATCAAAAAAATCGTAACAGCAGCTTATCCCGATATCAGTAAGAGTGCCGGGCTTTGGCTGCTCGCCGGAACAAAGATACGCATACGGAAAGCCACCTACAGAAACCTGGCGGTTCACAATATCGCTATGAACCTCGTGCTTTGAAACGATAAGGAAACAGCTTTTTGAAACCGAAATCTCGCGGAGCATCCTTACAACACCAGCATCCGTAAGATTCTCTGGAACTGAAAGGTCAACGTGCGAAAAATCGTCCTGCTGCTTTTTCCGCTCCTCAATTTCTTTGTATGAGCGAAGCGCGACATCAGCGACGACATCACGTTCAAGCGGCTTAAGAAGGTAATCGAACACACCTTTTTTTATTGCATGCTTTGCGACTTCAAAATCTTTATATGCGCTTACAATAACGACAAGCGGAAAAAGCTGATTTTCGGAAATGCTGTTTATCAGCTCCACTCCGCTTTTCCGTGACATGCGGATATCTGTAAAGACAAGTTCAGGTCTGTGTTTTTCTATTGCGGCAAGGGCTTCATCAACACCGGTACACGTGCAGCATATCGTAAAACCGTATTTTTCCCACGGAATTATGCCAGAAAGTCCCCGGATAGCCCAAATCTCATCATCCACAATAATTACTTTATACATAAAGTAAATTATATCACGGAATCTGAAAGCAGGGATACGAAACTTTACTGATTCAAAAATGCTTCAGCAGGGCCGATTACCTGAGTATTCTCGAATTTAACGTTCTTTACGTTGATAAGGCGGAACGATTTTTCCGTGCATTCTGGGATTCCAGCATACATGTCGGATACATCTGGCTTTACGTCGGAAGTCATATCGACATCGAAAACACTGTTTTCTATAAGAATATTATCAACAGGAGACTCCGGCAAACCCGCGATAAAACCAGCAGAAGCTTTGCATCCTGTCGCGGTTACGCCAGAAATAACAATATCTTTTATTGACGGAGTGTCCGCTTTTACAGGCAGCGGATCCTGCGAGAAAAACTCCGGCTCGTTCCTATTCGTTCCGCAGCAGTAATACATATTTATAGCAAGCGGGCAGAGGTTGTCTTTCATAGTAAGGTTTCTGAACACCAGATTGCGCACTGCTCCGCCCCGCCCTCTTCGCGTCTTAAGGCGAATTCCCCGCTGCGTTCCATCGAACACACAGTCTTTTACAGAGACGTTCTCTATTCCAGCTGCTGTCTCGCTGCCGAACACCACACCACCGTGACCGTCGGCTACGGAACAATTCGTTATTTCTATGTTGCGGGAAGGCCTGTTCATGCGGATTCCGTCCTCGCCTGAACCAGATTTAATAGCGATTCCGTCGTCGCCAACACTAATGTTGCAGCCGTCAACCTTAACGTTCTCGCAGGAATCAATGTCCATGCCGTCGGTGTTCGGCGCATCATGCGGATTAACTACATGAACGTCTTTTATAAGAAGCGTGTCCGTGAATACAGGATGAATCGTCCAGAACGGAGAATTGATAAGCGTAACATCCTGAATCTGGACGTGCCGGCACTTATAGAACTGAACAAGGGCGGGGCGCAAAAACTGGATATTCCGTCCACCGCCACCGCCGGGCTCGTTCATATAATTTGGATTAAGAGCGGCAAGCTCCAGTTCAATAGGAGAGACTGGCTTTCCCTGCTTACGTTTTTCCGCAAGCAAGCTCCACCAAACTTTGCCGCTTCCGTCAATTGTGCCTTTTCCGCAGATAGTAACGTTAGTTTCCCCGTCGGCGAAAACGCAGGGGTGCATAGCATAGCAGACAACGCCTTCCCATCTTGTTTTGACAGGCTTGTATCGCTCCGGCTCCGGTATTAAAGAGATAACAGCATCTTCAGCAAGCTCAAGCGTCATATCTGAACAAAGCGTAATAGGCCCAGTGCGCCATACGCCTTTGCCGACTTTGAGCACGCCGCCGCCGTTAGTTCTAAAAAACTCGTATGCAGCCGAAAAAGCCTCGGAATTGTCAAAAGAAGATTCAGCACGTCCACCGAACGATTCTATGCTGCGGATATTCATACACACACCAATATCTACTTAGATTTTATTCAGATGAACAGCAAAGCCGCCAATCAACATGTCCGTGTAGACGAATGACATTGGTGACTTGCCAGCCTCACCCGTATACTTAGCGGTAGACATGTCTGCCTTTACGCCATAGCGGGCAAGATACGCAAGAGCGCGCTCAATGTTCCATGTCTTTATTGCGATATGACCATGAACGCCCTTTCCGCAGCCTTTCATCACTTCAAAGCTTGTAGAGTCAACTGCAGAGTTGCAGAACCAAGAGGAGTTGCCCTCTTTGCCAAGAAGCCCGAAAATCTCGAGAAGCTTGGCGATTCCGGCGGCGTCTTTTTCGTCCGCGCCATTAACGCCAATGTGTCCGAGCGTAAAGCCGTGCATCTGAGAAACAGCCTCGCGGCTGAGTTTTGTTACAAGTTCGTTGTCGTCCTTTACCATCCAGCTTCCGCCGATAGCAAGGATATTCTTGCATTTGAAATAATCGCCCATGTTCTTGGCGTTAATGCCGCCGGTCGCCATAAAGCGGACGTTGGAGAACGGCCCTGCGAACGCGTTGAGCATTGCAACGCCGCCTGCCGCTTCCGCTGGGAAGAACTTAAGAACGTTAAGTCCCTTGCAAAGAGCCTGCTCAATTTCGCCCGGTGTCGCAACACCAGGAATCATCGGAACGCCCTTGCTCAAAACAAAGTCGATTACTTCCGGGTTGAAGCCCGGCGAAACGATAAACTCAGCTCCAGCATCGATTGCACGCTGCGCAAAATCCTTGTTTATAACTGTTCCGGCTCCAAGAAGCATCTCTGGGTAAGCCTTTTTAATTGCCTTAATGCCGTCAGCGGCGGCGGCAGATCTGAAAGTTACCTCTGCAGCAGGAATACCGCCGTCAAGAAGAGCCTTGGCAAGCGGAACAGCCTGCTCAACGCTCGTAAGCTTTATAACCGGGATAATACCAGTATCTCTAATTCTTTCAAACAAATCGCTCATCTTATCACCCCACTAACGCTGGACACGGCCAGAACCATCGCCACCGGCAAGAGCAAGAACTTCACTCTTTCTTGTAAGGTTGAAGTCACCAGGGATTGTGTGCTTAAGCGCAGAAGCCGCAACAGCGTACTCAAGAGCCTGCTGCTCGTTGTCCGCATATTCCTGAAGTCCGAAAATGATGCCGGCGGAGAAAGAGTCACCGCCGCCAACACGGTCAACAATATCGTCAATCGCGTATTTCTTTGATGTATAGAAGCCTGTCTTTCCAGAAAGAACAGCAGACCATCCGTTTTTGTCAGCAGAAATACTCTCGCGGAGTGTTACGGCAACAATCTTAACGTTGCTGAACTCGCTCTTTACAGCGGCTGTCAGCTTTTTGTAATCATCAGTGTCGAGCTTGCCTTTTGTAACGTCTACGCCAGGAGCCGTAATGCCAAGACACATCTGAATATCTTCTTCGTTCGCGATTACTACATCAACATATTTAACAAGCTCGCGCATAACCTCAGGAGCTTTTTTGCCGTAGTTCCAAAGCTTCTTGCGGTAGTTAAGGTCCATTGAAACTGTAGCGCCTTTTGCTTTTGCGGCTTTCATAGCTTCAAGAGCTGTGTCGGCGGCTTCCTGTGAAAGTGCTGGTGTAATTCCAGTTACGTGGAACCACTCTGCGTCTTTCATAATCTCGTTCCAGTTAAAATCAGCAGGCTTTGCTTTTGCAATGCAGCTTTCTGCCCTGTCGTAAACAACAAGAGAAGGTCTTGCGCAAGCACCAGTCTCCAAGTAATAAATACCAAGACGACCGCCCTTAACCTTGTTAATGGCAGATGTATCAACACCATGCTTACGAAGCTCTGCAATCGCTGCCTCGCCAACAGCATTGTCTGGTACAGATGTAACGAAAGCCGCATCTTTTCCGAATATTGAGAGAGAAACAGCTACGTTTGCTTCTCCGCCTCCAAAAGTAGCCTCCAGAACTGGTGACTGAAACAGTCTCTCGTGCTCCGGTGACTTAAGTCTAAGCATTATTTCTCCGAATGTAATTGTCTTTGCCATTTTTGTCTCCCTTTTGAATTATCTTAAATCTGTAATTGCAATATTGTCCATGTCGTCGAACTCACGGTTCTCGCCGCCCATAGCCCAAATGAACGTGTAGTTGCTCGTTCCGCAGCCGGAATGGATTGACCAGCTTGGAGAAATTACAGCCTGCTCGTTCTGCATTACTATATGGCGAGTCTGCTGACCTTCTCCCATAAAGTGGAACACAACGTTGTCCTTTGGAATGCGGAAGTAAAGGTAAACCTCCATGCGGCGCTCGTGCGTGTGTGCCGGCATCGTGTTCCAAACAGAACCAGTGTCGAGCATCGTGCAGCCCATTGAAAGCTGGCATGTCTCCAATACTTTCGGGTGAATAAACTGATATATCGTGCGCTTGTTCGAAGTTTCCTGTGATCCAAGCGGAACTTTGTTCGCGTCATCTTTTGTAATAAGCTTTGCCGGATAAGCCTTGTGAGCTGGATATGAGCACATATAGAACTTAGCTGGCTCGCTTGCATTCTTGCTGCTGAATGTAACTTTTTTTGTTCCCATCGGCAAATACAACGCGGTGATGTTTCCCATATTGTATTCAGTACCGTCAGCAGTAACCGTTCCTTCTCCACCGATATTGATAATTCCAAGCTCACGGCGCTCAAGGAAATACGTAACGCCGAAATTCTTCCAGCAGTCAATGTTTTTCTCGATGTCGAGGGCAGATTTCACTGGCATTGCGCCAAGTGTCACAACTCTGTCAACGTGAGAATAAACAGCAGTCACATCATCCGGCACAAAAACCTTCTCGATAAGGAATTCAGACCTGATCTCTTCGGTTGTGTAACGTTTAAAATCGCGCTGGTTCACAGAATAACGAATATCCATAGATTCCTCCTTAAATAGTTTGCTACAAGAGTCCCATATTTGTATTGTCTTTTACCGTTCTTTTTTTGGTTATTTCAGATTAAGGCAACACGCATTCATATTGCAATATTTGCAACAAAAATTCTAGTATGCAACCTTGTCCCAGAAACTAAAAACTCACGAAAACCGCGCGATATCTTATTCCTTATATCTCAGGTAATAATCCGTATCTTCGAGGTAGCGGCGGCGGGTCATAACAAGATTTATAAGCTCCTGGTACATGTTGTAATCTACATCGAGCGCGATAGGAAAAACAAAAAACTCCGTCTCGTCGCAGTACCGCGCAATAAACTTTTCGTCGGTGACGAATCCCAAGCTTATCATGTTGCTTATGCGGTCGGCGCATTTAAGGATTTTCGCGTTCTCGCTGCCGTTTTTCATAATGTCCAAAAGAAAGTCTTTTTTTGTCTGACCTTCTTTCTTCGTGACTTCCATCACGAGCTTCAAGACTTCGGACGAATCCTTGTCGATATTAAGGATATTCTGGACATCGTAGCCCGGAATATCCTCAATAAGGTCGTGAATCAAAGAGGCTTTAAGGAGAATTCCGTCAAGATAGCCGTAGTCAATCAGAATGCCCATCGTGTCTATCTGATGACGGAACATATTGCCGCCCGCATGGCGTGACTTGCCGATAAGAGCTGTCGCAAGCTGGATATAAGGCGCAAGATATATGCCTTTAAGCTGCAGCATACCCTGCTCGTCCATTTGCAAAGGTTTAACAACATTCATTCCCACGGGCGACCTCCTTAAGTTTATTTATAAGAAACGCTCCCAAAAATCCGCCGGGTTTTAAAACCCCGGGCAACTTTCGTCAAACGCAAAACCGCCAAACGCGGATTTGGAAGCGCTTCCTCTCTCTGCCGATTTCTTTACAGATTCTGCAGATACGACGTAAGTTTTTCTACACGACGCTCAGCAGCCGCCTGTTTTTCGCGGAACTGGGCAACGACTTCTGCAGGAGCGTTCTGTGCGAACTTTCCGGCAAGCTTTGCCTTAGTTTTCTCTATGAAATCGTTTTCTGCCTTAAGTTCCTTTTCAAAGCGGGCTTTAAGCGCATCAACGTTAATTGAGCTGTCAACAATGAGGAATGCTTCGAAGCCGTTGCCCACAGAGCCAATCGCGCCCTGCGGCTTTTCATCAACAAACTCAAGCGAGCCAACGCCGGCGAGCAGCTTGATGATATCCGTCTTCTCTTTGCAAACTTCCGCATTGCTTCCCTTTGTGATAATAGCCTTTGCGGTAAGCTTTACTTCCGGGCCGATTCCGCATTCTGCACGGAGCGCGCGGATTGAGCGGATAAGGTCCTGAAGTGCGTCAAAGCGTGCTACAATCGTGTTGTTTACGCGTGAATCGTCAATTTCCGGGTAAGGTGCCGCAATAAGCATTCCCGTGTATTCTGACGAGCATACGGCTTCGCTTCCGGCTGCTTTGCGTGAAGCTGCAATTTCAGCAAGCGGAAGTTTCTGGTAGATTTCTTCCGTTACGAAAGGCAGATACGGATGAAGAAGGCGCAGGCTTTCTTCAAGTATGTTAAGCAGAACTGATGCAGCTCTGTCTTTTTCGGCATCGTCTCCGTTACGGAACGAAAGCTTTGTTGCCTCAACGTACCAGTCACAGAACTCTGTCCAGAAGAACTCGTACAAAGCCTGCGCACCGTCGTTGAAACGGTAGCCTTCGAGCGCGCTTCTTGTCGTGCGAACAGCGTTGTCAAGGCGGGCATAAACCCATTTATCAAGCTCGGTAAGGTCGCTTTTCTTAATCGGAACAAGGTTACGTCCTTCAAGGTTTCCAAGCAGATAGCGGCTTGCGTTCCAAATCTTGTTCGCAAAACGGCTTCCGAGCTTGAAAGAATCCTTATCAACAAGAACATCCTGTCCCTGTGCGCACATAAAGCCGAGCGTGTATTTAACAGCATCAGAGCCGTATTGGTCGATAAGCTCAAGCGGGTCAATTCCGTTTCCAAGAGACTTACTCATCTTGCGTCCCTGTTTGTCGCGAACAAGACCGTGAATGTAGATGTCGTGGAACGGCGCTTTTCCTGTGAATTCAAGACCAGCCATAATCATTCTGGAAACCCAGAAGAAAATGATGTCGTAAGCCGTAACAAGAGCCGTCGTCGGGTAGAAAGTCTGCAAATCAGGCGTGTTCTGCGGCCATCCGAGAGTACTGAACGGCCAGAGCCAAGAGCTGAACCAAGTATCAAGAACATCCGGATCCTGCTTCAAATCTTCCGCGCCGCATCCGCATTTCGGGCATTTTTTCGGGTCTTCGCGGCTAACAATAACCTCGCCGCACTTCTGGCAGTACCAAACCGGGATTCTGTGACCCCACCAAATCTGGCGGCTTACGCACCAGTCGCGGATATTAACGAGCCACTGCTCATAAGTGTTTTCCCACTTCTGCGGGAAGAACTGAATCTCGCCATTTTTCCATGCGGCAAGAGCTTTGTCCGCAAGCGGCTTCATCTTTACGAACCACTGGTCGCTCAAATAAGGCTCAACAACTGTCTTACAGCGGTAACAGTGACCAACAGAGTGAACCATCTTTTCTTCGCCTTTGTACAAACCAGCCGCCGTCAAATCTTCAATAACAAGCGCGCGCGCCGCTTCCGGCTTAAGTCCGCGGTATTTTTCAGGCACGTTCTCGTTCAAACGTCCGTCCGGTGTCAAAAGATTGATAACTTCAAGATTGTGGCGAAGTCCAACTTCCCAGTCGTTCGGGTCATGGGCCGGCGTAATCTTAACCATACCGGTTCCGAACTCTTTATCAACATAATCATCAGCGATAATCGGGATTTCTTTTCCAGTAAGAGGAAGCTTCAATTTTTTGCCGACTAGAGCCTTGTAACGCTCGTCGCTTGGGTTTACGGCAACAGCAGTATCACCAAAGAATGTCTCCGGGCGGGTCGTCGCAACCTCGATTTTTCCGCTACCGTCAGCATACTCGTAGTAAAGATGATACATCGCGCCCTGCGTATCCTCGTGGTCTACTTCGTCATCAGCAAGAGCCGTTCCACAGCGCGGACACCAGTTTACAAGGCGTTTTCCGCGATACATAAGCCCGCGCTCATACAGCGTAACAAAAACATCGCGAACAGCCGCGCTCAAACCCTCGTCATAAGTGAAACGCTCACGCTCCCAGTCCGTAGAGTTACCCAGCTTTCTCTGCTGCTTAACGATAATCGCATGATGGTCTTCCTTAACTTTCCAAGTGCGCTCCAAAAATGCCTCACGTCCCAAATCGTTGCGTGTCTTGCCCTCTTTTTTAAGCTGGCGCTCAACAACGTTCTGCGTCGCAATTCCGGCATGGTCAGTTCCAGTAAGCCAGAGAGTGTTGTCACCCCTCATGCGGTGATAGCGTACAACAATGTCCTGCAGAGTGTTATTCAGTCCGTGTCCCATGTGAAGGACGCCCGTGACGTTTGGCGGAGGTATGACGACTGTATAGGTATCCGTTTTTTTGCAGTTAGCGCATTTGCATTTATACTGCTCGTGTACTGGGGAAGATTCATCTGATGCCGGCTTAAAATAGCCCTCTTTTTCCCAGCGTTCGTAAAGCCTGTCCTCAAAATCCTGCGGATTGTAGGCTTTTTCAAGTTCAATACCTTTCATAGTTCAATACCTCCAAAAATGTACATCCTGTTCGCGCGGCAAGGCGGGAACAAGGTGCGAATACCTATGGTGTATGATTTTAACGATTTTTAGTGTGTTGTACAAGCATACGGAGGGGCGGACAACCGCCCCTAGCTTCCAAGCCCTCGCAGCCGTCCAAAGTCCGGCTTGCTTCGGTCTTGTCCGCTACCCCACCGCCTAGGGCTGCCGCCCTAAAACCCGCAAAGACATTCCGCGACATTTGCGCATCATTTTAATATTTATAATTTTTTGCTTGACAAGAGTTTATGGGGGGGGGGTACAATAAGTGTACTAATATACACAAAAGGAGTATAAAATGAAAAAACTATTATCCGTAGCTGCTTTGCTGATGATAGCATTATTATTCTTTTCAGGATGTGCAAAAGACGCTGATCCAAACGCGCTTCCAGGTGTATGGGCAACGTCTGTAGAATTGAATACTTCTCCTCATTCTTTTTGGCTTAATAAAGGAAATTTAACATATAATAACGAAAACAAAACTTTCGTTTACAACTGTAATGCTGGAGAATTAACAGGCGATTATGCACCAGGAAATAATAGATTCAATACTCATCTTCATCTATTGACAACTGATTCCAATTATATAGGATTCAAAGCCACAGTCTCGTCATCAGCTGATGCCTATTATGGTTTTGTTTTTAATTGCACTTATTCTGGAAGTACTTGGTCATATTATCTTATTTATGTACATAACAATAAATTTTTCATTCAGAAAATGATAAATGAAGAACTAACTGATATCACTCCATCTTGGACAGTTAACACAGCTATAAACGATTCATATACAGAGAATGAGGTACTTGTATACAAGGATAATGATTCTTCCATTGTAATAAAGTTTAACGGAGAAACGATATATACAATCACAAATCCCCAAATATCACTTGGTAAAATAGGCGTTGCTTGTTGCGTTTCTGGTAGCGATTGCGCTGCAAATACTGCCGTTACAACTAACTGGAAATTCACCGGATTCCAAAACTAGATAACAAAACTTTTAACAACAAAAAACGCTCCCTCGGGAGCGTTTTTTTTATGTCCTACTCTAATTGTACACTATTCAGCGTTGCGGACAACACGGAAGC
>JAEEGK010027433.1_pt1 | contig 11499 bp, 9 predicted proteins | sample 8958771 | NCBI WGS metagenome assembly JAEEGK01 (sample SAMN16246547, study PRJNA631951) | gut metagenome | biome: gut microbiome; feature: rumen; material: SC-attached | host: Bos | place: Iran: Karaj | collected 2018-10 | reverse complement strand
CCAGATTGCCAAATGCCATCCGATCGTAGTCTAACTCCTCTGATGATGCCAGGAATATCTTGATAGTCTTCATTTGCCTTATATATAAGAAAGAATTCTATTTCATTAATTGTTTGAGCGCAGCAATCTTTTCTTTTGTAGCGTTGATATCATCTGAATAACCTGTAATTTTATATAGTTTGAGGCAGAGTTTAAATTGCTCCATTGCTTCATCGTATTTGCCAAGACCTTGGTAGATTGTAGCAAGAGTATCAATAGTGTCAGGATTATCATGAGTAGACGATATTGCCTTTTCTGCCCAAGGGAGTGCTTCGTTGTCTTTCCTGAGAAGATGATATGTCCAGGCTATATTATTGTATGACAAAGCTGTATCAGGATGCTTGTTCCCCAACATCTTTTCCCTGATTATCAAAGCTTTCTGATGATAATGAAGTGCGTTTATGTAATCACTTCTTTGTTCATAAATAATGCCTATATTGTCATATGAAGTAGCGGTGTCAGGATGTTCACACCCAAATACCTTTTCCCTTATTACTAATGCTCTCTGATGGTATTCCAATGCATGGGTATAATCGCTTTTTTCCTCATATATAACACCGATGTTGTTGTATGACATGGCCGTATCAGGATGCTCACATCCTAATACCTTCATCCTTATTACCAAAGCTTTCTGAAGATATTCCAGCGCATAGTTATAATCCCCCTTTTCATCATAGATGACGCCTATGTTGTTGTACGATGTAGCCGTATCAGGATGCTCATCTCCCAAGATCTCTTCTATTGTTCGTAATGCTTTTTTGTGGTAATTAATTGCATTGGTGAAGTCACCTAAGTAAGAATATACAATACCAATGTTATTATATAAGTGGGCAGTATCAAGATGCATAGCACCTAACACCATTTCCATTATACCCAACGCTTTTTGATAGTATTCCAATGCCTTGGTATTATCTCCTTGATCAGAATATATGTTTCCTAAATTAATATAAGTGTTTGCTGTGTCAGGATGCTCATCACCTAATTCCTTTTCCCGAATAGACAATGACCTATTGCAAAAATCCATGGCAGTTTTGTATTTGCCTAGGAATAAATATGTAGTACTAATGTCATTGTAAATAGATGCGGTAAAAAGGTGCTCCTTTCCATAAAAATCTTCACACTTGTCAATAAGACTATCAATTATTGTTTGAATAGCATCATATTTGGCATAATTAGTTAAAAATTGCCAGTAATCATATAACAAAACAATATATTGTTCATTGTCATAATCAGTTCCTTGCGCCATCTCATCCGCCAGAGTATATGTTTTCTGCGTATTCTCTATACGCTCTTCAATAGGGATGCTAGCGTCTGCCATTATGGTGGAAGTCTTTAACAGTAACTCTTCGATGGAATTGAAAACAGCTTGCCTTTTCAATTCGGTGACCTCCTTACTCTGCTTATAATCCTCAAAATTCCTGCGGGCATCAGTTTCTGCTTCATCTAAGATGATGTTTGCCTCACGAACCTTACCATCGTTGAAGGCATCCATGGCTCTTTGCATGCGCTCGGTTATCCGTTTGCCCTGTAATTGCACAATCCGTTTGGCCGTATTGAATAGGATCTGCTGATAATCTTCAAGATCCTTTTTCAGTTGATTAAATTTATCAAGTTTCTTTTGCAATTGATCCTTGTATTTTGGCTGATCTGGGTGGGTATCGGCCATCATACGATACATCTCAATCTCCTCTGGCAATGATGCCAATTCCTCACTCATCTTTATATATTCCTCATTGCAGGATGCGAACTTGAGTTTATCAATTGATGCAATTGGGAGACCATTGATGGTAACATTACCGTTTTCAACCTTCATGTCTGCCATTTGGCTACTTTCCACCAGTTGTAATTGCATTACAAACTGTAAGTGTAGGCTCTCACGATTATCATAGCGGCACCAATAGTGCCCCATCTCGTCAAAGAGACGTTTTTTGAATTCCGTCAGTTCTGGCGTTTCTTCTTCACCCGGCTTAAGGTCTTTGCAATATGTGTATACCTTCGGAGAAGCATGCTCCTTAAACTCCTGTGAAGCCAAATCGAATTCTTCTACAGTAAACTGCCCTGCTTTCTTATGGAATAAGGCTAAAAAGATATCACTCTGGCGAACATAGTCGTTATACTCATCCTGCTTGCGACGGTCGTTATATGCGGAATCATAATCTTCCCACTCAAATAGTTTGATACGAATTCCACGTTTCTCGTACATGTCATCCAGCCTGCGTACCAGATTGCCAAATGCCATCCGATCGTAGTCTAACTCCTCTGATGATGCTAGGAATATCTTGATAGTCTTCATAAATTCATTTTCTTGAAAGATTAAACTCCAAATTTGCCATAGCGGCCACCAACGTCTTTATGGTGGTACCAACTTTTACGGTTGAGCCAGACAAAACCATCGTTCTTGGTAATGACAGCAAGGTCGATAGGACCTCCAACGCCTTCAGGTGAGAATGTCATATGTCGCTCAAAGCTGGTCATGGCTATGAGGTTTTCAGCAAGACGAGCCATATCCTGCAAGTCATAGTCTCGTAGGGCTTTGAGCCATTGACCTCTTTCTGTAGCTCGCAGGTTCTTTCCAAATCTTTGGAATTGTCTGATGAGATCTTTATATTTTACCCCATCCAGGATTTTCTCTAGAGCATTGCGCTGTTCTGGACTTGATGGTACTGAAAATTTTAATCTATCAAGGATCCTTTCATAAATCTGTTCTGCCTCTTCACAGACATGCTTATAGAAATATGGTTCTATACTAGTCAATAGCGCTTCCATAATGTCTTTCTGAGCGAAGGGACAAATGGCAACAGGCTTTTCATCGGAAATCTTATAGATATCTTCTTTATTGAAGTGATAACAGATTCTTGCATCAAAAGCTCCATCTACAAGAACTCTAACCAAAACCGGGTATTCTTCTTCTTTGCCAAAACCAGAGAAGATCAGATGAGTTGCACCTTCATCCCAGCCATAGGTGGCATAATAATAAAATCCTTCTATGAATTCTTCTTTTATCTGATCTAATATGTCCTTGGGATAGAAGCCTTCAACAGTCATAAATTCAATAGAGAATTCATCATCATCGTCTGTCTGCATCATAAATAAGACATCGACCATGTCATCGATATATGACTTAAACTGATCAAAAGAATAGTCCTTAAACATAGGTAGTTTATCAGACTCCTTGAAATACTTGATGCCAGAACAAATACGGTCCCGAAATCCCTTTAGGATCTCTTTGCCGTTCATGAGCTTTCCATTCTCATCTTTTTCAAGTTCTGGAACCTGACTGATAACCTCATTCCAGTAACTGTCAAGTAGCCTTTTGAGCTGTTCTTTGCCCATGTCTTCAGATAGAAACATCTTTTCTGTTGGGATATAAGAGAAGAAATCCTCTATACAGGATTCTACTGTGGGAAACTCCATGTCACCATGCTTCTGCCGATAGCGTCTAACAATGATATCCCATGGTGTTGTCAACAGACCAGCACTACCCGTTACCATCACACTAATAGGAGTCGATGAACATAGTCTTAGCATTTTATTGGCGGAATTGGCAATCTTCTCATTCCTTTTCCTATTCATTGTAACTGCACTGTCAGCTGCAATCGCAATGCCTCGTTTATTTAATATACCTACTACTGCTGTCATATTTGTCGATATTAGTGTTAAATGCCATATAGGCAGTGTTTAATCCAGACAACTCCTTCTGTTCTGGTGATTACTGCCAGTTCCTTCGTGTAGTGAAGATCTCCTCTTCCTCCATTCTTAAGATGGTCGATTTGTACTTTAGCATCTACAAAATCCTCTGCAACTTTAACCAAATCCTCAATATTAAATGAGTCTATTGCAGTGTCAACTCTTTGCATCTGCTGCCCCGAAAGCTCGCGTGTAACGTCTTCGAAACTATATGAATCATATTCTGCTATTACTTCCTGGACGGCTTTTTCAAATTCTGTACCTTTAACGGCATCAAAAATCCGCTCTTTGAATGTGTCGAGTAGTGAGTTCTGCTTAACAATCAGTTTTTGACGGGCAGACTCTATAATACCATACATGACTGGCTGGGTGTTCTCAAAATGAGATAACATGAAGAAATCCGAAGCATTAATATGATCAATTCCTCGATCGATATCAAAATCACAGATAAGTTTTTTGGCCTCTTCGTCGTATTTAACCATAATATCTACTGCCGAAGGGAATACGTCATCTGAACCATATCCAAGAAATATGATGTTCTTCTCGTCACTGGATAGGTACTTCCAGCTGGGCTTCGTCTCAACTGTTGACAGATAGTTGGCGAAGTCTCGGGCGTAATCAGAGAAGGTTTCATGAATCTGAATCTCACCTTTCCGTAGGTAGGAATTGATGATGAAGTCCCATGGAATCGGTGAATACGAATTCACGGCAAGAGCAACTGGCTCCTGCCGTGAAAGGGCATATAAAGTCATGTCTGTGTCAGAGGCACAAGCAATTCCGCGCTTATTGAGGAATGCAACAAATGATGTCTTCATATATGCTATGTTTTATGAATCTCAAACCCTTGTGATACGATGAACTTCAGTGTGCCAAAGGCCGTGTTGCGGTCGTAGGCTTTCTCTTCTTCAGGGAGTTGGTCATAGGGAACTAGGCAAGGTGTCTGCCGCTTTTGGTCATCTCTGACAGGGCCGTACGTCCAGCCTTCCCTTATGCGGTTCTGCGCCCATACCTCATGAACATTCTTGGAGATGGCCTCTGCGAGTGCCATCAACTCTTCAGGTAACTGGATGTTAGTCGTGTCAACTGGAGTAGGCGTGTAGTTGTTACTAGTCTGATCAATCATAATAGTTATAATTTGGTGCAAATATAGTCATTTTTCTTGTAATTATGAAGTAATTATTTCGAAAAATGCCGAAAAGCGTTATTGTTACTCCTCTTCTTCAGTTATTTCGCGTGCTTCATCAAACTTTGCTTTCATTGTTGGATTCTTATGGGTCAGCTTGCGGATGGTCAGTCCCTCAACCTTGTCATTGGCCAGTCGGAGGTGGTCATCTGACTTGAGAAGGTTGTCTTTCACCTTCTGGAGGTCTGCAATAGACTTGTCGATAGCTGCAATGGCATCATGGAAACGGTCGTGTGCGTTCTTGACGTTATTGCCGAAGAGGTTCCTGAACTCATTGAGCTTGTTCTCAAAGTTGGTTACATCGACTTCCTTGCTTTGGGCAATAGCGAGCTGACGCTTGTATTCAAGGCTCTTCTTGGCGGCCTGTACAAGGAGGGTAATGATGGGGATGAAGAACTGTGGACGGATGACATACATTTTCTCATACTTGTATGAGACATCGATAATGCCAGCGTTGTAGGTCTCGTTGTCTGGTTCGAGGAGGGATACAAGGACTGCGTATTCACAACCTTTCTTGCGTCGGTCTTCATCAAGTTTCTTCAGGAAGTCCTCGTTCTTGTGCTTAGTGGCCGTGGTGTCGTTCTCATTCTTCATCTCGAACATGATGGAGATATAGTCAAAGCCGTCATTGTAGTCGCGAAAGATGAAATCACCCTTGCTACCTTCTGATGCATCATTGTCTTTCTCAAAGTAGGCGTTGGGCATGAGGGGACGGATGGTGGTGTTAAACTGGGTGCTGCAGTGCTGCTCGAGGGTCTCGCCGACCATCTTGGTAGACAGGCGGGTCTTCAAGTCCTTGTAGTAATCTATCTGTGTTTGCTTCTCCTGCAGCTGAAGATCGTACTTCTCCTTCAGGTTCTGCTCGCGGGTCTGTGCTTCCTTATCCTTGACAGTGAGCTCATTCTTAAGTTCTGCAATCTTCTGCTCTTTCTTCTGAAGCTCGTCCTTCGACTTGTTTTGCTCTTCGAGGACAGCCACGCGTATCTTGGTAGCACCTTCGGCGATGTCGGCCTTAAGACGGACAATTTCGTTCTCCTTCTCCGCCAGTTTGGCGTTGAATTCGAGCTGCTTGGTCTGGAACTGCTGTTGAGCTTTCAGCTCATCTGCCTGTTGCTGTATGGACTGCTGTTTCTCGAGTTCTTTAATCCTTCGGTCGACCTCGGCGTTGAACTCGGCATTCTTAACCTGGTTTACGATGTCTGCGTAATCAGACTCATCTACAGTAAATACACTACCACATTTGGGGCATTTTAACTCTTTCATAAACTGTTGTTATTTGTTTTCTGTTGCAAAGATACTAATATTTTCTGATAATGAGACTCTTTACAGCGAAAACCCGATGGGCTTTCGCTGCTTTTTGTCTGCAAGGAGTTCTGCACGGCAGTAATCCTCGATTTCTGTGAGAGATGCGAACTTTCCAGAGAGAATATAGTCCACAGTGCGCTTACGTGCAATGTTCTCTATCTGACCTCCAGAGAAGTCAAAGTGAGAAGCCAGCTGATGGGCATCCTCAATACTAATGTCCTTCAGCATGGAACACCAAATCTTGGTCTTCACGTCGGTATCTGGCTTGTGGAACTCAACCTTGTAGAGGAATCGACGCTCAAAAGCCTTGTCGAGGTTGGAGGTGAGGTTGGTGGTGGCAATGAGGATACCATCGAGGTCTTCAATCTCCTGAAGAATGATGTTCTGCATGGCGTTGTCCATCTTGTCAACGGAGTGCTCAACGTTCTCTGTACGCTTGTTGATGATGGCATCGGCCTCATTGAAGAACAGGATTGGCATCACCTCGCTGTTCTTGCACAGCTTACGATAACGGGCGAACACCTCCTTGATGTTCTTCTCACTCTCACCAACCCACTTGTCACGAAGTCCGGCAATATCGACCTGCATCAAGTCACGGCCTGTCTGACGGGCTATCTGTAAGACAGTCTCAGTCTTACCTGTGCCTGGTGCCCCATAGAACAGACAGGCAAAACCCTTACGCATGCCCTGCTCTTCAAGGCGCTGCTGGATGGCTGGCAGATTCTCCGTGCTCAGAAGGCTGGTGAGTCGCTGAATCTGCTCCTGTTCGGTCATATTGAAGAACAATGACTTCTCCTTGATGGTCGTGTGGCTCTTCACGAAGCGACCGCTGGGTGCCTGACGTCTGCATTTTGACCTGCTGGGCTTGTAGGCAGAGAGAAGTTCGGCCTTTGCCTTGCGGGTGAGCATATACTGCTCTCCATTTGCCTGGCCATCGTCACACTTGTGTTCGATATAGCCGCCCTGTATCAGTATGTGCGTACCATTTCTCAACTCATGACGCAGATAGTCGCAATCAAAGTCCTCTGGGTATAGATTGTCGATGGTCTGAAACTGGAGACCTTCTCCTTCTGACCCTTCCCATTGGGCATAGTCGTAAACAATCATCAGAAGTAACGACTGGACGTGGATATCGTCAAACTTCAGTATTTCATGGCAGAGTGGTAGATGTGGATTGGCTTTAACCAGTTCCATCATCCACTCCTCATCATCTTTGAACTCAGCATTATGGTCATTTATATTCTTGTCAATATGGCTCTCCAGCTTGTCAACAAACTGTTGCTCAGTGAGACCGTCGAGTTTTTCTGGAACGAATACCTTGTTGTGACGGAGTGCCGTGACAACTCCCTTGACAAGGGCAAAGCCTTCAAAAAAGCCGCCTATTTCATGGACACCTCTACGAACGAGCCAGCGTTTGGTGACCAGTTCTTCAATCTCCTCGGAATAGACCATGATAGAAAGTCTGGTACAGTTGAGATAGTTGCCTATGCGCTTCCAAGAAACAGCCTCTCCTGCTTCAATCATAATGGCAAGCACAACAATCTGAATGTTTGTGAGTCCCAGTTCCTGGCGAAGGTAGTTCAAGGGATTCTTGCACTTCTCCCAGAACTCATCCGACAGTCTGGAATCCTCGGAGAGTTCGAGGACACGGTTCATGGCTGTGATGATAGTCCAAGTATCCGGTTCCTTATATTCATCCTCTCCATCAAACATCTTGCCGTCAGGGGCTACATCAAGTCCAAGGTCATTTCTCTTTTGAATCTTTAATCTTCTCATATTGTCAACGTTTTTAATTCTCTGATCTGCCTAAATTATAGGAAACTTTATGGGAAAAAGGAACTCGTTTTATACGTATAAAAGAAAGGATGAGAACTTGTCTAAGAATTTCTGAGTTGCGGTTTCTGGTTTTTGGTTGATGTGAGGGATAGAAGAAAGGACGGTAATGTTGAGACCATAATCCCGTTTTAGCCTTCTGCATTGTTTTAGGAAGGGGTAACCATGTCCAAATAGTCCTGAGAATCGCTTGTCGATGGTTTTCACATAGTGGTGAATCATCTCGTGTATAATGACCTCACGAAGTGTCTCTTCTGTCCAGTCCACATCATAGGCTATCCAGATATGGCCTGTGATGGTACCATCCTTCTCCTTCTTGCTTGTGTAAGTTCCCAGTGGGGATTGTTTCTGTACCGAGAACTTACAGTGCTTTAGCTGGTTGCCGAAATAGAGCCGGTTGTACTCTTTATACCGTATTCTTATATCTTCTTTTGTGATTCTTTCCATGTGGTAGTGTTAGTTCACAATGATTGTTCTGGTGGTAAAGTCGGAATAGACAATGATTTGAACACCTTTGTCGTTGGGGCTGCATGGATGACCGGATAGGTTATAACGTGCGACTTCTTCTGCTTCACCAGTATGGGTTCCATCGACCTCGATGCCTCTGACAGCAGAAGGACTACTTTCATCAAAATAGATTCCTTGAAGTGAGGTACAGCCAGCAAACGCGTCCTCACCGATGAAACTGACTGTTTCTGGGAGATAGATCTCGCGGAGATAGGCTGCTCCCTCAAATGCTCCCCTGGCAATACGTCGGCAGTTAGGATGGACAGTATAGGCTGTGGCTCTGCTGCCAGCGGGATAACGAACCAAGATCCAGTCCTTGGTCCCCTCATAGCCAACGGCATAGAGTACACCGTCGATGGTCTTGTACTTGTTCATATAGGTACCGTTGATGTAACCTGATGCGAACTTGTCAATCTTCTCAATCTCCTGTGCATGGATGGCTAAGCTCATTGTCAGAGCCAGCAGTAAGGTGATAATCTTCTTCATATGATTGAATATTTATTTGATACAATCTTCGGTTCGGCGATAGGCCCAGGTGTACTTGCCGCGAGAATCGCGCAGATAGAGTTCTGGAGAAAGCCAACCTGTGATTTGGAACTGATAGGTGATGTTGCCCTGAGTGAATGTAAGGTAATTACCATCATAACGCCACTTGAAGGTCTCTGCATAATATGCTGAACCTCCCAAGTTCTCCATAATGATATCTGCTTTACCATTGGAAAACATACGGACTTCCTTAAACTCAACAGTCCCAACAATCATTGGATAATAGCACTGCCAGAGACCAGGTAATAAATCGGCTGTGAGATGGTTACCTTTAGACCTGTAATACGGACTATTCTTCTCTTCTAAGTAAGGACATTCGCAGCTCAATAATATAAGAGCAGCTACGAATAAAAAAAGTTTGTACATCTGCTTTTTCATAATCACTAATTATTGTGGTTTCTGATAGCAAATGTACAAAACCTTATTCAAAAAGACGAAATTCTTATATGTATAAGCATTGGAATCTTATTACTATATCTGTACTATCATGCCGTTAACTGGGTAATAGATGAGTTTGGCAATAACATTCTCGCCATTCAAGGTAAGTGCCTGTTCGTAACAATCCAGCTGACCTTTGTAATTGCCGGCATAGTGCTTATCACTCTTCGTGGTCACTGAGTCCTTCTTCCAGTTGGGATAGGTTTTGTAGTCAATAACAACGCAGCCCTTTTCTGTCTTCCAAACAAGATCGATAGAGCCTGTAATAATCTGGCCATCCACTCCATACTTGAATGGACGCTCGTGCCAGGTCTCAATGGCCGGACCATACTGAGCAGTCAGGAAGTTGACAAGCCAGTCCCAAGCCAGCAGAATGGATGAAGCATTCGTTAGATGCTGCTGCATGCCATGTGACAGGATTGCTGAAGACACGAACTGGTCATTGTGATTATCCTCAATGGCACAGAAGATGTCATGGACACAGGTTCCCACCTTGGCCATTGTGTCATCGTCATCAACCTTTTCGACCGAAATACGCTGGCGCTTTTCATCAAGCAAAACATGAACTTCATCGGCAACGCCTTCAAGCATACTCGGCTGAAGATCTCGCGGGGCATGGGTTTCATTAGGGCTGATATTGAGCGACAGCACCTTGTCTGTATTCTTAGATGAAGGATAGATGAGTGCATCATGGCTCTCCTCTGCAGCAAATTCCTCAATAATGAAAGCATGACCGGAATTAAAGATGTCCACACACTCCATAGAGTCCGACGGCAGATTTGTTGGGATGCCAATTTTATCGAGCCACTTGAAAGAAGCCCTTGATTTCTTAGTACTTAATTGCGTCAGGATAAGATGTTCGCTGGCACGTGTTATCCCTACGTAGAGTTTTCGTTTTGACTCGCTTAATACGGATGCCTCTATCTGCTGGTCATTGATGTTCTGACTAATCTCAGCAGGCACATTATGAGCACTTCCAAAGATCCAAGGCAAGACAGTGATGGTCATTGGAACATACAGATTGTCGGCAGAAGGTTCTGTCTCGTGCATCGTCTGCACGCCGAAGAAGTTCTTCTTGTGGAACTTATCCATGATATCCTTCTCCAGAGATGTGAGAATGACGTACTTCCACTCCAGTCCCTTGGAGCCATGAATAGTATAAAGGCATACGCCATCACTGTCACCCTCTGTCTTGACTTCTGTAGTATCGATATAGTTCATGTAGCCAGAGATGGTGGCAGGAAGTCCCAATTGCAGGCAATGCTCCTCGTACTGACGAGCCAGCTCGATACAGGTACGTAGAATATTGAATCCCCTATTCGTGGAATCCCAGTGACGACTCTCCCCATAGAGATCCATCTCAATGATGACGCTCTCTACCAGTGATGACACTGACTGCTGACTGAACTTCTTCCGCTGGGCGAGCAACTCCTGAATAAGCGGATGGCTGCCAAGGAAGGTCTCGTCATCGAGTTTCTGGTCTATCAGCTGACCCAATGAGGAATCTGGTGTAGTCAGATAATGCACCTGCAACATGGCCATCGAGTTGTTCTTGTTGACGAGCAGTGCCAGCAGCGAGAAGAGAAGTTGCTTCTCTTTCTCATCAGCAATGGAACCGTCGCTTCTACGGACAGGAAGATTATACCCTCTAAGTTGCTCAGCCAGCATGTCAAGGTCACGATTGCCACTGTTCAAAACGGCAATATCGGATGGATTGATGCCCTGTTTTACCATGATGGCGATTCTCCTGGCGATTTCTCCGTATGCCAGTTCCTTATTGTCGGCCTTGATGTTCCAGAAACCTAAAGGCTCATTGACCGTAGGAGCATCTGCTTTTTTAGTCTTGGGCTTCAGTTCTATCATTTGCCGGTTTAACCCTTCTGCTTCAAACACAGGTACGAATACTGCATTGACAACGTTAGTGATGTCTGGTTCAGAACGCCAACAGGTGTCAAGAGGAT
>JAEEGK010027430.1_pt1 | contig 11499 bp, 9 predicted proteins | sample 8958771 | NCBI WGS metagenome assembly JAEEGK01 (sample SAMN16246547, study PRJNA631951) | gut metagenome | biome: gut microbiome; feature: rumen; material: SC-attached | host: Bos | place: Iran: Karaj | collected 2018-10 | reverse complement strand
CCAGTAAATTTTTTCAAAAAAATTTACTGGTATCCCTTGACACGTGCAATTATTCATTCTATATTTGTGCGCGTCCTCGGGGTTATAGCTCAGTTGGTAGAGCGCCTGCATGGCATGCAGGAGGTCAGGAGTTCGACTCTCCTTAGCTCCACTAAAAAAGACTCGCTAAAGCGGGTCTTTTTTTTTGATTCTAAATTTTTTAACAACAAATAATTGCATTTTCTACAAACATTTTCATCATTATAAAATAATATTTTTGTATTTTTTACGTGCTATGGATAGGCTTAAAAAAATTTCATCTATTTTATTTACTGTCGGGAGCGTTTTAGGCTTTGCCGATACAGGAACAAACACCGTCTGCGACGCCTCTAGAATGGACGCTTTCGCTTACGACGACTGCATCGCGGCACAGCATGGTGCAAAAATTGACAACACGGACTTTTCCGAAAGAACCGCCCCACCAGCAGAACTCACTTCACCTTCTTACGTCGAGCCGTTCTCTTACGATCCGTTCCAGCGCGACGCCTATTTAACCTCTTCGTTCGGGGAAAATCGTGGCACCCGCTACCACGCCGGCATCGACTACTCCACGCAGATGGAAGAAGGTTGGCCAATATTCGCACCCGAAAACGGAGTCGTCAAAGAAATTAAGACATCTCCGTTCGGCTACGGCAAAGTGATGTTCTTTGAAGGCAACAGCGGAAAGACTTGGGTATTCGCTCACCAAAGCAGTTTTCCCCAATCCATAGAGAAACTAATAAAGCAAAAACAATACTCCACCAAGAGTAATGATGTATCCATCAAGCCTAATATAAGGTTCCGCAAAGGCGACACGCTCACGTACTCCGGCAGTACCGGTATCGGAAACCCGCACCTGCACCTCGAAGTCCGGCTGAACAAAGACGACGTCACCTCCCCCTGTGGGCTCGGAGTCAAATGCCTTGATACCATAGCACCGCAAATTTTCGGAGTTGCCGTATGGCAAGGCAACAATATCGCACTCACCACTGATGACGCACTCCGCGAAGGTTGCATCGAAACCCCAGTCAAGAACGAGTTTAACTTGTCCATGGCAATAAAAATTGCCGATTACAGTCGCGAGCCCAAGGAGAACCCGATGGCCATCCGCCGCCTCGAATTGTGGCGGTACGACGACAAGATTTACAGCAAAGTCATGGACACTCTCAGCTACAAAAAGATGATCGATATCCGCAACGAACTGCTTTGGGCAGAAGAAGCGGATACCGCTGGCGATTGGCATTACATTAACGCAAAGATTGGCCCGATCTCCAAGTACAGACTCGAAATCGAAGACTTTAGCGGGCACACCATCAGACGCGAATTCAGCTTCCATCCTTCGTGCAGAAAGAACAGCCCCTTCATGCTCACCAAATACCAGAACACTCCTGTTTACACATTCTTGAGCAAGAGCATGTTGGACATTTACCGTTGCGAATCGGGATACAAGTTTACGGCACTCGACATAAACGAACAGGTCATCAGCGACGACCTCTGCAAAATTTTCGATCATAACAAACTACTTCCTATCGGAAAAGTTGTAGAAGTATTCCCCACCACCAGATTTATCAGATATAGCGCAGATGCGGCAGCGACAGGAACAGAACGAAGCATAAACGAAATCATTGCCGTACACGCCTTCACTGGATACCAGAACAATATCAACTGGTTTACGCAAATCGGTGACGTAAAAATCACGCAAAAAATTTCCGGCATTCCATCTGTCACGGACACCACTCTTCGCACACTCGCCATCACACGCAACCAGACCGACAGCGTGAATTATTTCGAATTTCATCCGAAGGGATTGCAGTTCCACGGCAAATGGAATGTCTGCATCGACAATCCCAACAACCCGGCCCCCCTTTACTGGCTCGGAGAAACGACCCGCAGGTGGTTCTATTTCGACAAGCAAACTGGAACAAGCAACCGTTGCGCATCCACAAACGAACTTCGAGACATCGCAAACATTTCCGACAACGAAGGTATCACGCTAGGGTTCCCCTACTGGTCCGATGCGTTTGTCGCTGGAGTTCGTCAAGTAGCTCTAAAAATTCCGGTATTCTCTAAATATGCAGGCATCCCGGACGGAAACGCAATCACAGTCAAGTACGGCAAACAATGGATCGCCGCCGAATACGATTCGGAACCGCGAGAAATCGTAATTCTTGGAGAAGCTTTGCCCGAAGCAGACGAATCCATTACGATTCAAATCGTCGATGAATTAAAGCGGAAAACGACAAAAACAATCGTGGTTCCAGGAATTTAAAAATTTTATTCGATTATAGAATTGCCCCCAAGGAGATTTTATGCACGCCTTGAAACTCGCACCGTTTATAGCCCTCATGGCAGCGTTTGGATTTATCGCTTGTGATGATAGCAGTTCCAGTTCTAGCAATGAAACTTCTTGTAAAGTAACTTCGCTGGAGCCACTTGTCATAGAAATGGTCAATGAAGGCATAAAGACAATAACGACCTTCAAGTTTGAAGGTGGCAAAATCATCGAAACAATAAAAGTGGATTACTATGTTTCAGAAGACATTTGCCAACAACTACAAGAACAATACCCATTACGGGATATCAAATGCAATAAAAACATAGTCACAACGACTAGCAAGGACGATTTTAACGAAAGCGATTTTGAAATTTCAAAGAATCGAGCAATCAGCTCTTGCAAGGCGAAGAATTAGTTTATAGTTCTTTATAATTCGCGATAATGAACCAATTTGCGATTGTTGTTCTGAGCCAAGCGAATGGTATCATGTATAACATTCCTGAACTGCGGAAAATCAACGGGGTGAACAGCAAGGCGAGGTAACCCCATCGGGAGTTTCATAATCAAGGCGGCATAAGCGATGGCCGCCTTTTCTGTTACCTTGGGAATCCCGGCAAAGCTAGCCACGGGCGATGCATAGCGGATACCGTCGGCGGTCGTCAGCGAGAAGCGGTCTTCGTACAACATTTTTTCAGCACGGACTTGCCCCGGCAAGAACTTGTTGCTGAACCAAGTCGGCGGGACAAATGCTACCGGTTTCACGATTTCGTCATTCCCTTCCTGTTGCGGATTTTCAAACAACGTTTTCCAAGCATCAAGGGCGGCTTGCAATAGACGGCTAGATTCGTATTCGCTAAGCCCCGCAAACTCCGCTTCGCCAGCGGTCATGTTCATGCCGACGAGACCTGCGTAGCTACGGCCCTGGCTGAATTCCGCCTTGTGCTTAAAGCCATGCAACGCCAGTTCGAAACCCTCCGACTTCAGTTGTACAAGCGCATCGCGAAAGCCTTGGATTGATTCAGGCGTTGCTTTCTCGGTATCGGGAATGACAAGCACGCTAAACGGCTTACCAGCAATATCCTTGAGCTCTTCTAAAATCGGAAGCGACGTGCGGAAATTCCACACCGAAAAATCATGAAAACAAAGGAGATACTTGCGAGACATGGTTGGGAAGATAGTAATAATAGACGAAAGAACGGCTCTGCGAGCCTACAGACGATAGACGAAAGAGGATTAAAGGCGCTTCGCGCAAAATAAAAAACATTCTTTCTTGAATAATTCTTTCGTCTTTCGTCTTTGCACATGTGCTAAATGCTAGGCTCAATCATGTCAAAAAACAAGTTTTTTGCCACGATATTCGCCTTACGCATTTATCGTCTTTCGTCTAAAATCTATATTTACCGCACTATGTTTGAATCTATTATCCTCGGCCTGTTGCAGGGCCTCGCAGAATTTCTCCCCATCTCCAGTTCCGGTCATCTCGTAATTGGGCACGAACTCTTAAACATGAACGAAGCGGGCATGTTCTTCGACATCATGCTCCACGCCGGTACGCTTCTTTCGATTTTCGTCGTCTTCCACAAGAAGATTACCGACATCATCGTGGGTTGCCTCCGCCGTGACAAGGAACAGTTGCGCGAAGCGGGCTTTATCATTCTCGCGAGCATCCCGACAGCGATGATAGGCCTCGGCTTCAAGGATTTGCTCGAAGGGCTGTTCGAGAATCCGCGTGCAGTATGCGTGGCCGAGCTCTTCACCGGCATCTTGCTTTTCACGTCGCAGTGGGGACCGACCGGAGCCAAGCACCCGGAAAATGAAGGCGTCAAGATGAACTGGTGGCGCGCCCTCGTGACCGGCGTCGTACAAGGCATCGCTTGCATTCCGGGCATCAGCCGTAGCGGTTCGACCATCAGCGCCATGATGTTCATGGGCGTAAACCGCAAGTACGCGGGCGAATTCAGTTTCCTCATGAGCATTCCCGCAGTCGGCGGCGCAGCATTACTTGACTGCATCAAGTGGATTAAGTGCCAGAGCATGACTCCGGAAAAAGCACTCCTCGACCCAGAAAAGGCTTTGAAATGCGCTGACGCCGGCAACTTTTCCCCAGAACTTCTCGTTGGCATGATTGTGTCGTTCATTTTCGGCATTATCGCCCTCAAGTGGCTCATGACGTTCTTGCAAAAAGGCAAGTTCCAGCACTTCGCTTGGTACGTCTGGGCGGTAGGCATTCTCGGACTGATCTTTATCAAGTAGAAACGCGCCAAGAGTTCTTACAACTCATCAATCCAAACGCATAAATTTATTGCCCCGTGCCATCAGTCACGGGGAATTTTTTTTGAATTGACTTTTATCATTTATTACAAGTTCAAAAAAACATACAAAATCATACTCTGATCTTTCACTTTTTTGTACTTTGAATTTGTATTTGGGATTGTTGATAAAACAAAAAAAAACGATGAGGAAATATGAATAAGAAACACCTTACAAGAACGCTTCTCCTTTCCGCAGCCTTTATTACAGCCTGCGGCGAAGACAATTCCACGATTCCAAATTCAAACGATCTCCCCAGTGAAGTCGCCAACATGAACGAACTTGCAACATGCAACTGCAACGTTGACATCATCGGCAGAAAAGTCTATGTGAAAGACATAGCCCAAAACTACGAATGCGATGGCGACCATTGGTTCAAATCCTACGACCAACCAAAATCCAGTGCATCACTCCTGAATCCGGAATCATCCAGCAATGCTATATCCAGCTCGACCACAAACAAACCACTCTCGTCCAGCGATAAAGCGCAATCCTCAAGCAGCGTCGCGCCATTATCAAGTGGCGTCGCATCAAGTTCTTCTATTGCGCCAGTCGGTTGCCAGACATGCGAATACGGCACGTTGACCGACGAACGAGACGGCCAGACTTACAAGACCGTAAAAATCGGGGAGCAGGTCTGGATGGCCGAAAATTTGAACTACAACTACGACTTGGGTTCGGCCAAAAGTTTCTGCTACGAAGACGATTCCATCAACTGCGACCGCTATGGCCGACTTTACAGCTGGAGCGCCGTCATGGACAGCGCAGGATTATTCTCGACCAACGGAATGGGATGCGGAGTCAAGAAAGAATGCACGCCCCAATACCCAATCCAAGGCGTATGTCCTGAAGGCTGGCATGTACCAAACAAGGAAGAACTCCTTACCTTACTCGAAGCGGTCGGTGGAAAGCAAAAGGAAAACGGATATTTTTGGAATAACGCAGGCACTGCGCTAAAATCCACTAGCGGGTGGAACGATCTCGAAGGTAACGGAACAGACGCATTCGGCTTTTCGGCACTACCAGCCGGTTATCTTCTGTATCACCTTAATTTAGACAACAGAATGTCTTACAGTAAAGGAGACGAAGGGTTCATTGCAAGCTCCACACAAGAAGAAGATTTTCTCAGTCAAGCCGTTTTCCTTATCCTAACTTCAAACGACGACATTGCAACAATTTCTGCGTTCTCAAAAGAGCACGCCGCTTCAGTCCGCTGTCTCAAGGGTGTAGGGAAACTAATAGGAACCGGCAAGCTCAAGGACGAACGCGACGGACAAATCTATAGAACCGTAAAAATCGGCAATCAGGTTTGGATGGCGCAAAATTTGAACTACGCCTACAACGAACCCACGACAACACAGGATTCCTCCAGTTTCTGCTACGGAGGCGACCCTGCCAACTGCACCATTTACGGACGCCTTTATCTGTGGAGCGCCGCCATGGACAGCGTAGGCAAATTCTCGACCAACGGAAAAGGCTGCGGGTATGGATCGAAGTGTTCAGCAACCGGGAAAGTCCGAGGAGTTTGCCCGAGCGGTTGGCACCTGCCCAGCAGGGACGAAGTCATTACTTTACTTAAAACCGTAGGCGGAGAACAAATGCCAGAAAAAGATTGGCAATGGGAAAATGCCGGGAAAGCATTGAAATCTGTCGGCGGATGGAACAATTTCAACCTGGATAGCGGCAACGGCACCGATGAATTCGGGTTTTCGGCAATTCCTGCTGGAAACTGGGACTATAGCGGAAAATTCTTCAACATCGGCGACGAACTAAACATCATGACTTCGTCCCTGAAAAAAAATAATAGCAGCGACTCGTACTACTTAAGCCTGCTCAATAACGAAAGCTATGCCAGCATTTATAGCGGTTCTAGCATGGACGGACAATCCGTCCGCTGCATAATGGACGAAGAGTGAGGTACTTGCACCGTAAATAATTCAGTTTTCAATCGGAGGCGGCACAAAGATATACTCGCCGTCATGGCATACAAATTCGCACTCATCCGTGCGAATTTTTTTGCTATTAGAATCATTTTCATCGCAAGGCGTTCTATGAATAGGATGTCTCCTGCATTTATTCAATTCATAGATTTTATTCAATCTTTCCCCATATTTAGTCCATTTGCCATTGGTGCATAAATAGAGTTCGTCAACGTAGGCACTCCCCGACTGGTTTTTAGTCGTAGAATCACTGCTAGGCAACCTTGAAACGACCCGGAATTCACTTTCGACAATGCAGTCTTCACCCGCAACAGGATCGAGATCCCTCCAATAACTACGGTTACAAACAAATTCTTTTCTCTGTATACAATCGACAACCTTCGTTCCTTCTTCGGCTTCGCATTCTGCGTACAGCCCCTTACGCGGCAATTCCGTAATGTGGGAGCATCCCGACTTTTTCATCAGAGTCCAGAATCCGTCGGCACAGGCATATTCATCGCCACTTTTGCAGTCGATCACAATCATCGGAGCATTCGAGTTGCAGCGTTTTCGACCGCAATTCGTTTCTCCTGCCGTACATTGGGTCAACGCGACGTTCAAGCACTGTCCCTCGTCTAAAGTCCAAGACCAAGACCCAGTCCCATACCGATCCGCACAGGTATAAACACCTCCAGTGACGCAATCCTCCACCTTTGCGCCTTTTTCGTAGCATTCATCAGGAGGACGGAAAGGAATCGGACAATCATAGCCATCGCACGCAACGCACATCTGTGCAAAATCAATGCATTGTTCCAGGAATCCAACAGAACTGGACGATGTTACGGACAAAACTTCTGATGAAGAACTTAGCGATGAAGAACTTGCCGTTCGGCTCGAAGAACTTTCCGCGACAACGGATGAAGAACTTTCAGCTTGCGAAGAGGGAACCTCTACAACAAGGCTGCTAGAGGAAGGCGCCAAAACTTCGCTACTTGACGAAAGCTGAAGAGATTCGCTGTTAGAAGAAAACAGTAGTGTTTCGTTGCCAGAAGATTCCTGCAAATAAGCTGTACCGCTCGGGTCGCTGGAGCTATCGTTGCTGCAGGCCCAAAAGCCAAATGCGGCAAGCACCGTTGCGACATAAAATTTATCCACCACACTCAGCTTCATACAGCAAACCCTTATTTCCTTCACGAAAAAATATAGTCTTTTTATCAAAAGCAAATAATCACATGCTACAATAATTATAGACTTTTACAAAATTTAAAAACATTTATTCCGAGAAGAGCCAAAACAGCATTCCCTTTAAAAATAATACGCAACGTTTAACCGAACTTGCCAATAATTACCGGAGAGTTTATTCGAAAGAATATCCCTAAAGGCAAGCCCGACATTCCACCTGAATATATTATAGCCCACTTGGAATTCATTCATCAAAAGCATTGGATAAAAGAACGTCGTATTGTAGCGTCCAAGGTCATCCCAGAAAAGCCAAGGGAAGTAAATGGAAGGTACATACGAAAGCGTAAAATCATTTATAAAGAAGTTCAAGGAAACATACAAAACCATACTCTGATATTTCACTTTTTTGTACTTTGCATTTGTATTTGGGATTGTTGATAAAATAAACAAAAACTATTCCGATGAGGAAATATGAACAAGAATCATATCACAAGGACTCTCCTCCTTTCTGCCGCCTTTTTTGCCGCCTGCGGTGATGACAATTCTACGATCCCAAGTTCAAACGAACAACCCAGCGAAGTCGCCATGAACGCCTACCCCACCGGCTGGAAACTTCCTGACCATCGGCGGTTACAACGAACGTTATGCGGAACGCGCCATCGAAGAGAACAACGCGTTCTCCGTCAGATGCATACAAAAATAGTTACTAGTTACTAGTTACTAGTTACTAGTTATTAGTTACTTGTCAATGGTTAGTGGTTGATGGTTGGTAATTTGTAGTTAATTATTGCTGCAATTTTTATATATTGTATACCCCCCCCTTTTAAGGTTCAGCATAACCCTGTGGTTGATTTATGAAAAAGTTTCTCTTACTTGCTTTTTTATTTACTTTCTATGCAAACGCAGCCATCTTGCCTGAGACACCCCAAAGAGATTCCAAGGGCTGCTACCTAATTTCAACCGTCGAAGAACTTTACGGTTTTGAGAAAATTGCAAACAGCTTCAGTTTCATAAAAGACAGCACCATTTGCGCCAAACTAGAAAACGACATTGTCATAAACAAAAACTTGACGGACGATGTCGAATATGCAGAAGCCGATTCAATCGCCCCCATTCTCAAATGTTCAAAGACAAAAGCGGGCTGTGCCTTTGAAGAATGGACTCCAATAGGAAAATATGCTAAAGAGAACTCTGACGCGCTGTTCATCTATTTTGACGGTCAGGGCCATACCATCAGCGGATTATATATCAACAAGCCCGACTCCTCTTTTACCGCTTTTATCGGGTACGCATACGGAACAGTTAAAAACTTGAATATAGCCGATTCTTATATACGCGGAAACTACAATGCCGCAGGCATCGTCGGAAGACAAATTGGAACTTTGCAGAGCTGTTCGTTTTCGGGAGTGGTCATTGGAAACAAGTATGTCGCCGGCATTATCGCAAGAAATAACGGTTTCATATTAAATAGCCACAACGACGGGGATATCTGGGGAGAGAACTATGTTGGCGGTATTACGGGCGAATCCGTCAACGTTATAGACATGTGCTACAATACAGGAAGGATTTATGGTCAAAGAGGGCTTGTCGCTGGCATTGCCGGATTAAACGAATACCTCGTAACAAGATGCTACAATACAGGGAATATAACTGGATTAACCGCCGTAGGAGGCATCATTGGAAAAAACTATGAATTTACCGGCGACGACACATTGCAATACTGTTTTAACATGGGGCAAATTAAAGGCAAAAGCATTGTTGCAGATGTGGGAGCGATTGTTGGCGTAGAAGAACGGGGCAGAACATCTGATTGCTACGCGTTGGAAGGAACAGCGGAAAAACTTTTAGTCAAACGAGGAAAAGATTCTACCCATATAGAAGAAACGGTCAAATTCATCAAAGAATCTGAATTTACAGACTCGACTCTAATAAAACGCCTCAAGCATCGAACATTTTTGGACGCTTGGCAGCAAGGCAAAACGCACCCCATCCACAAAAACAGCAGCCCCAAAATCAAAGACGGGGCATTCATGATTGAAAATGAAGCACAGTTGGCATGGTTCAACGTTTACGACAAATACGTTGGGTCGCACGAGGATACAAAAGTGGTTTTGATGAACGACCTTGAATTCAACAAGAACGTCATAGAATCGGGATGCTGGTACGCGGATTCTCTCTGCAAAGACCTAGCACCTTGGCGTTCGCTTTCTGCTTTACACGGTGTTTTTGACGGCAATGGACACGTCATTTCTGGGCTATACGTAGAAGACACTAGCTATTATGGCCAAGAAGCGGGGCTATTTAAAAACATTTACGGGACAGTCAAAAACTTAGCCATTGTCAATTCTTATTTTGCCGGAAAATATGTTGGAAGTTTTGCTTCAAGCCTAAACGGAATCATTGACGGATGTTACGTCAGAAACAACATCGTGCACGAATTTCTAGGTGGTTATTCAGGAATGTGGATTGGCCGCTATTACAGTAAAGACACTATCATCAATAACGAAGTCTTGTCTGAAGATTTATGGTTCAATGGCAAACGTCATGCTTTTTTCAAAAATTCGAAATGCATTTTCAATGACACTAGCATGTGCTATATCGATGCAGATTGGAAAGATTATTTTGGCAGCGACAGAGGTTACGGAATCACCCCTTATAAACCGATAAAAAATCCCTTTACGAAAAAATCAGGAATTGTTAGAGGGTTTGCACGCGACCCTTACCAACAGGCAATGGACTCGTTGGGATACATACCTGTCAAATACAAGCTTGGACCCACACAGCCCAAAAACAAAGAATCATTCATAATAGCCATGATTCCAACAAGCAAACCCTCTATAGACATATCGGAACTCAACGGTTTTTGTGCGACATACACATCCGACCACGATGCGTTTGTTCAATTTCAAGGATTTTATAATGAATCAACAAAATCTACAAATGTCTGTCAAGCAAAATTACCCAAGACAAAAGAACCGAAAACAATAACATTTTCTATTAAAGATTTCAAATATCAAAACAACGTCCGAGATTCCCTGAAACAAATTGACTGCATAAAGGCAACAGAATCAGCTGAACGCCTCCAATTCGCCATTACAGATTCCGTAGATACAGAAGGCATATTTCGCATTTTTGAATTTGGCCCCAAAGGCACTTGTGAAGGGAACAAAAAAATCGCCAAGGAACCCGATTTTTGCCATTTGGACAAAGGTTCAGGCATAAACGTCTGCGAAAACGACAGCATTTTCAATGTTAAAGATTCTAACGATGCACTGCCATCATTAAGCAAATCACCCAAGCCAAAGATGGAGTTTTTGGGGAACGCCATTTCCTTTTACGGAACGTCGTCTCAGGCAAAATTCCAAATTGTCAATTTGAAAGGCGAAGTCGTCAAGAAAGGCTTTGCAAAATCAACCGTGCAATTGCAAGGTCTAAAGCAAGGTGTTTACGTTGTCCAACTTCAGGACAAGTCGTTCAGCCAAAGCAAGATGATATCACCGCTGCAGTAACCAATAAGCAAAGAAATATCAGCATCCAATTATTATAATCATAATAATTATCTTTATAATAATCATAATTATTCATTTTATAATAACGAGAATTCTCGTCTGTCCCCCGCCATGCTTCGGCGTGCTCAGCAACCTGACGGGCGTCCACTCGTCCAAAACTTGGCATGGTTCTTGCATATATAGGTGCGAAAATAAGGCGGAACCGCCATTCTGTTTCATTTTGAAACAAGAATATGGCATAACCGCTTAAAAATTTAACAGTAACGCACCCGTGAACGCGACGTCG
>JAEEGK010027429.1_pt1 | contig 11500 bp, 9 predicted proteins | sample 8958771 | NCBI WGS metagenome assembly JAEEGK01 (sample SAMN16246547, study PRJNA631951) | gut metagenome | biome: gut microbiome; feature: rumen; material: SC-attached | host: Bos | place: Iran: Karaj | collected 2018-10 | reverse complement strand
CCGCTAAGGCAGCAAAGGCTGCCAAGGCTTTAGCTGGTTCCGGACGCAAAGTTTACAAGGTACATAAATACAAGAAGTCTGCCACCAGTAAGGCAGCCAGAAGTGCCCAGGGTAAGGGCAGAAAAAAGAGATAAATACTGAACTACAGGTTAATGTACAGCTACGGAGTATAGTTGTAGATTAAGGGTATAGCTCTTTTACTAAATTATAGAATTGCAGGTTATAGAAATGGCAGAAGATAACAAGGCCAGGAAATTAGTGGCCAATAACAAAAAAGCATATCATGATTATTTCATTGAGGAGAAATATGAGGCGGGCTTAGAGCTCTTTGGAACAGAAGTGAAGTCTATCCGTCAGGGAAAATGTTCTATTAAAGAAGCATGGATCTCAATCGACAAGGGCGAAGCCTTTATTATGGGCATGAACGTCAGCCCCTATGAGAAAGGTAACATCTTTAACAAAGATCCGCTCCGCGTAAAGAGGCTCCTGCTTCACAAAGCTGAGATCCGCAAGCTTGAGCAGCAGAAGATGGCTGATGGTTACACACTGGTTCCGCTTGAAGTGTATTTCAAGAACGGCAAGGTGAAAGTGGAGATTGGTCTGGCTAAAGGTAAGAAGCTCTACGACAAGAGAGCAGATATGGCAAAGAAGGATCAGCAGAGAGAGGCTGAGAAGGAATTCAAGCTGAAGTTCAAGTAAAAAGAAAAACATCTTAAGCTTGATAAAATTCTTATTAGGAAGTAATATCTAGTTTAGTGCATTACAACGATAAAGGATTCGGTGATTAATATGACTCTCAGCAAGAAAAGAATTGTTGTTAAAGTAGGAACATCAACCATCACAAATGAGCAGGGAAACGTAGATATAAGAAACCTTGACCATCTCTGCAGAGCCCTGGCAGGAGTAGAGAATCTTGGTTATGACCTGGTGCTGGTTTCTTCAGGAGCTATCGCAGTAGGCGCAGGCAAAATGAGACTGGCGCAGAAGCCAAAAGAGCTTAAGATGAAACAGGCCGCTGCAGCAGTTGGACAGACAGAGCTTATGCACCTGTATGACAAGTTCTTTTCCGAATATGGCAGGATGGTAGGTCAGATCCTTCTTGATAACGGAGATATAACTGATCCTGTTAGAAGTGAGAATCTTAAGAATACCTTCGATGCGCTTTTGGAGAACCACATTATCCCTATCGTTAATGAGAACGACTCAGTCAGCCATGCAGAGATCGAATCGGAGAAAAAGCTCTTTTCCGACAACGACATGCTATCGGCTGTGGTAGCAGTGTTCTGTAAGGCAAGTAAGCTCATTATCTTCTCGGATATTGACGGCCTCTACGACGGTAATCCCAAGACCGATCCCAATGCCAAGGTCATCAGCAGGGTAGAAGAGATCACGGAGGAGCTTAAAAATGTTGCTTCAGGCTCAGGATCAAATCGCGGAACAGGCGGAATGATCACCAAGCTTGAGGCTGCAGAACTTGCGACTTCCCATGGAATCGATGTTTTAGTCACAAATGGTAAGAATCCCGAGAAGCTCTACGACGTTATCGAGAAGAAGAAAGTCGGAACTTTGTTCGTTGCAAAAGAAAAATAAGTAAAAAATAACGCTATCAGTACCCATAAGTGCTGATAGCGTTTTATTTTCATCAAAACTGATTATACATTCTCATGATACTTATCATAAATCTCTGTCAAATAAGTCTTAACGATCTGGATGTTTGACATCTTGCGAAGATCTGCATTGCCCATGAGTACTGAAATCTCATCTGCAAGAAGCAGCATATTGTAGATCTTGAGCTTGAACTCATCACGTGTGAGCTGATCTACATTGATCTCCATAAGAGGTGATCCGAGCTTCATTGTAACGTTCTCATCTGCGATTCCTGTAAGAACAATACGGGTCTCGGGATCGAAGTTAACATAGAGGATGAGATGCTCCTTCTCATGCTTTTTAAGAGAAGTGGGATTTTGATGAGATGTCTCCATCCACTCGAAGAGGTCAGCCTCGTCCGGATTCATGAGATATTTTGTCAGTTCCTCTTTATGCTTCTCAACGTACTGCATATATTTGCTGGCGTTAGGGCCTGTATAAGCAAGTTCAACCTTTACACCGTTATCTGTCCTGACAAGACGGCATTTATCAGCAACTTCCCTGATCTTAAGAGAAGTTTCGGTGTTCCCGATCATCTTAAAAGTACCGGTTTCCAATTCCTGTGTAAATTCCATTGTGTTCTCCTTCACTATTTATCTAAGCTTAACTTAAATCAGTAGTTAGTATAGCATAAAGGATTTAAAAATGGTATACTAACTAAGGTCTGTTTGCGTAATATTAACAGATCGATATTTTAAAGAAAGTTTTGTGACGGGTAGGATATGGCAACAAATACGAGGGGAAATTCTACCAGGAGATCTACAGGAAGATCATCCGGGTCTAAGAGTACATCATCAAGAAAGAAGAATGTACGGGAGGAAGAGCTGGATTATTCTTTAAAGAGCGAACTGATCGTCATCGGTATGGCTTTTCTTACCATTTTTCTTTTCCTATGTAATTTCGGTGTATGCGGAGCACTTGGCAGCGCAGTAAGCGGTGTCTTATTTGGTTTGTTCGGCATCACTGCTTATATTGCACCACTTGTAGTGCTTGCAGCTGTTGTGGTAGGAGTAGCCAATTTTGGCTCAAATGCCGCCATTCGTAAGATAGTTGCAGGCATTGTTTTATTCTTTGTGATCGGTATGCTGGCTGAACTACTCACCGGCAGACCACAGTCTTCTGATTCCTATTTGATAAAAGAAATATTTGGACAAGCCAGTGAACATAAGAACGGCGGAGGTGTTTTCGCAGGTTCTCTTGCCTATGTTTCCTACAAGTATCTATCGCTGGCAGGAACAGCTCTTTTGCTGCTTCTTATCGGCATTGCTTCTATAGTAGTGGTTACCCAGCAGTCCTTTGTTGGCGGCCTTAAGAAGGGCGGAAGAAAGCTCATCGACAAGACCAGACAGGAAGCTGACAACTACCGCGAGTACGCCGAGAGGCGCAGAGAGAAGATGGAAGCAAGACGCGCCGAGATCGAGGAAGAAAGGCGCCTTGCCATCGAGCAGAAGGAAGATGAGAAGATCCTTCGTATGGAGAAGAAGGTCAGCGGCGTAATGATCGATACCGCCCTTGATAAAGAGGAAGAGGATGGCGATGATCTGGGCGAGATAAGGCTCCACAACGAGGAGAAGGTAAAGAGCGAAAATCTCTTTATCCCTGATGAAGACGAGTTCCACGACGATATCCACGAGATCATTCTTAAGAATGAGAGCGATGCCATAGAAGAGATTGAGTCCGCAGGAAAACGTAATGATGCTTATGAGCCTGACTATGAGCCTGAGCCTTCTTATGAGCCTGATTATCCGGATGAAGATGCCTATGAGCCTGAACCTGAACCGGTAAAAGAGCTTTCTCCTTCAATGAAGAAGCTCGTTGCAAGAGCTACAAATGAGTTTGATTCAGAGGATGATATCCTTCCCGATGTGCCTGTTCACGCCGAGCACCTCGGAAACGGAATGAACGGCGACTATGTGATCCATGCTCAGGACCACATTTCAAGAAGTGCTGGTGCCGACAGTACAATAAACGGTTCCAAGCCTTCGTCGGTAAATCTCGGTCCAGGCCCCCACACAACGAGCCCCGGCATGGAAAAAGAGATTGAAAGACACAAGAGGAGTGTTCCCAAGAAGTACGTATTCCCACCTCTTAGCCTTCTCGAAAAGGGTGTCAAGAACAAGAACACAGATTCCGCAAGAGCTCTTAAAGAGACAGCGGTTAAGCTCCAGGAGACACTGGCTACATTCGGAGTTAAGGTTACCGTAACCGACATCAGTCAGGGCCCTGCGGTAACAAGATTTGAGCTTCAGCCTGAGGCCGGAGTCAGAGTAAACAAGATCGTCGGTCTTGCAGATGACATCAAGATGAATCTGGCAGCCAGCGACATAAGGATTGAGGCACCTATCCCGGGCAAGGCAGCTGTGGGAATCGAGGTACCAAACAAAGAGAATCAGGCAGTTGCCTTGAGAGACCTCTTTGAATCCTCAGAATATCAGAACTTTTCATCAAAGCTTGCCTTTGCAGTCGGAAAAGACATAGCAGGCAAGGTTGTTGTAACCGATATAGCCAAGATGCCTCATCTTCTTATCGCAGGTGCTACAGGTTCAGGTAAATCGGTATGTATCAACACCATCATCATGTCCCTTATCTATAAGGCTAAGCCTGAAGAGGTACAGATGATCATGATCGATCCTAAGATCGTTGAGCTTTCTGTTTATAACGGAATCCCACATCTTATGATCCCTGTAGTAACAGATCCCAAGAAGGCTGCAGCTGCGCTTAACTGGGCTGTTGCAGAGATGACCAACAGATACAAGAAGTTTGCGGACACAGGAGTAAGGGACCTTAAGGGCTACAATAAGCTTGCAGCTGACTCTAATGACCCTGATATGACCGTTCTTCCGCAGATCGTTGTCATAGTTGATGAGCTTGCAGACCTCATGATGGTTTCGGCCAATGAGGTTGAGGATGCTATCTGCCGTCTTACACAGTTGGCAAGAGCAGCAGGCATTCATCTGATAATAGCAACACAGAGACCATCCGTAGACGTTATCACGGGACTTATCAAGGCCAATATGCCGAGCCGTGTAGCATTTGCCGTTTCCAGCGGTGTTGATTCCAGAACAATCCTTGATATCAACGGCGCTGAGAAGCTCCTTGGAAAGGGCGACATGCTCTTTTACCCACAAGGCTACACCAAGCCGGCCAGAGTCCAGGGCGCCTTCGTTTCAGACAAGGAAGTTCAGGCAGTTACTGATTTCTTAAGAAATCAGGGGTCAGAAGCTTCTTACAACGAAGAGGCCATGAATTCCATTGACAATATGTCTGTCGGCGGAGGTCCCGGAGGATCATCTTCATCAGATGGCGGGTCAGATAGAGACGAGTACTTTGTTCAGGCAGGGAACATTATCATAGAAAAAGAAAAAGCTTCAATCGGTATGCTTCAGCGCGTGTTCAAGATTGGATTTAACAGGGCTGCCAGGATCATGGATCAGCTCTGCGAAGCAGGCGTTGTAGGAGACGAGGAGGGCACCAAGCCTAGGAAAGTGCTAATGAGTAAACAAGAGTTTGACGCGTATGTGAATGGAGGAGATTGAAACAATGGCTGTAAAGAGTGACATCGAAATCGCACAGGAAGCTAAAATGCTTCACATCAGAGAGGTTGCTGACAAACTCGGAATCACCGAGGACGACCTTGAGTACTACGGAAAGTACAAGGCAAAACTTTCAGAGGAGTACTTAAGAAAGGTCGAGGGAAATAAGAAAGGCAAACTCATCCTTGTAACTGCTATCAACCCAACCCCTGCAGGCGAAGGCAAGACAACTACCAGCGTAGGTCTTGGCGATGCGCTTAACAGACTTGGTTACAAGACTGTTATCGCCCTCAGGGAACCTTCTCTTGGACCATGCTTTGGTATCAAGGGCGGAGCAGCAGGTGGCGGATATGCCCAGGTTGTTCCAATGGAAGATTTGAACTTACACTTCACGGGCGATTTCCACGCCATTACTTCAGCAAACAATCTTCTTGCAGCACTTATTGATAACCATATTCAGCAGGGTAACGAGCTTGGCATCGATACCCGTCAGATAATATGGAAAAGAGCTGAGGACATGAACGACAGAGCCCTCAGAAATATAGTAGTAGGTCTTGGAGCCAAGGCTGACGGTGTTCCCAGAGAGGATCACTTCGTTATCACCGTAGCTTCAGAGATCATGGCTATCCTTTGTCTTGCCAGTGATATGGATGACTTAAAGGCAAGACTTTCAAGAATCATCGTTGCATACACAAGAGACGGCCAGCCTGTAACTGCCAAGGATCTCAATGCAGTCGGCTCAATGGCAGCTCTTTTAAAGGATGCAATAAAGCCAAACCTTGTTCAGACATTAGAGCACACACCTGTAATTGTACACGGCGGACCTTTCGCAAATATCGCTCACGGCTGTAACTCAGTAAGAGCAACCAAGACAGCTCTTGGTATCTCTGATTACACAGTAACTGAGGCAGGATTCGGCGCTGACCTCGGAGCAGAGAAGTTCCTTGATATCAAGTGCAGGATCGCAGGCCTTAAGCCTGATGCAGTTGTTCTTGTAGCAACCATCAGAGCTCTTAAGTACAACGGCGGAGTTGCTAAAAAGGACCTCGGAGAAGAGAACCTTGAGGCTCTTAAAAAGGGTATCGTAAACCTTGAGAAGCACATCGAGAACATCCAGAAATACGGCGTTCCTGTTGTTGTAACCTTAAATGCATTCCTCACAGATACAGACGCTGAGATGGCTTATGTAAAAGAGTTCTGTGAAGAGAGAGGTTGCAAGTTTGCTCTTTCAGAAGTTTGGGCAAAAGGCGGAGAAGGTGGAGAGGCTCTTGCCAAGGAAGTAATAAGCACAATCGAGAACAAGCCTTCAAACTACGCACCTATCTATTCAGATGACTTATCACTTACAGAGAAGATCACCAAGGTTGCTACCGAGATCTACGGAGCAGACGGAGTTAACTTCCTTCCTGCAGCAGCCAAGCAGCTTGCTAAGATTGAGGAGATGGGCTTTGGCAAGCTCCCTGTATGTATGGCTAAGACACAGTATTCACTCTCTGACGATCCTAACATGCTTGGAAGACCCAGAGATTACAATATCACCGTTCGTGAAGCTTACGTTTCAGCAGGAGCAGGCTTTGTAGTAGCACTTACAGGCGCTATCGTTACAATGCCCGGACTTCCAAAGAGACCTGCAGCCTTCGATATCGATGTAAATGCAGAAGGCAATATTGTAGGATTGTTCTAAGAAGGAGATTTTATGAGCGCTAAGATCATTGACGGAAAAGCAATATCCCAGCAGATCAAGGACGAGCTTAAGGAAAAGACAGCTGCCCTTAAGGAAAAAGGAATAGAAGTAACCCTGGCAGTTATCCTTGTGGGTGAAGATCCAGCTTCACAGGTTTATGTTCGCAACAAGAAAAGAGCCTGTGAATACATAGGATATAATTCACTTTCCTATGAGCTTCCGGCTGAGACCTCGCAGGAAGAGCTCCTTAAGCTTATTGATGAGCTTAACGGACGAGGGGACGTAGACGGTATCCTTGTACAGATGCCACTTCCCAGGCACATTGATGAAAAAACTGTCATCAATGCCATTGACCCTTCCAAGGATGTGGACGGATTCCACCCTATGAATGTCGGAGCTCTTATGATAGGGGAGAAAGGCTTTGTATCATGCACTCCCGCTGGAGTTATTCAGCTCCTTAAGAGAGGCACAGACGGATATGACATTACCGGCAAGGAGTGTGTCATCATCGGAAGAAGCAACATTGTCGGCAAGCCTATGTCTCTTTTAATGCTGAGAGAAAACGCAACTGTGACCGTTGCACACTCAAAGACCAAAAATCTTGCTGAAGTTTGTAAAAGAGCTGATATAATAATTGCAGCTGTTGGTAAAGCGGCAGTTATAACTGCAGACCATGTAAAAGAAGGCGCAGTGGTTATAGACGTTGGCATCAACAGAAATGAAGACGGCAAGCTTTGCGGAGATGTTAAGTATGATGAGGTTTCAGAAATCGCCGGATACATCACACCTGTACCCGGTGGCGTAGGACCTATGACCATCGCAATGCTTATGAACAATTGCTATGAAGCAGCTCTTTTGCATAATGCCAATTAAACGGAGTGCTAATGAAGTGTCCAAATTGCGGGTTTGAAATTCCGGAAGGACATATGTACTGCGACAACTGCGGTACAGAGATAAATTTCGTCCCGGATTTTGAACCGGAAGTTGAAAATGAAATAAACGCCACTCTCTCGGGAGTGGCGGATGAACTAAATAAAGAAGAGAAGGCCAAGGAAGAAAAAAGACAAAAGAGAAAGGCTATTCTTAATGCTATTGCACAGAGATGGAAGCTCATTGTCGGATCGGTAGCAGCTATTGTGCTGATCATAGTCTTTACTTCTCTTTTCTTTGCATATCACAACAAGACTTCGCTGTATTACTTAAGTCTTGCTGAGTCCACAAGGTCATCCGGTGATACAGCCGGAGCTATAAGGCAGCTTAAAGAGGGCAATAAGCAGCATCCCGACAACTCTGATATCATCTTCAGAATGTCGGATTACTACCTGGAAGAAGGCGACTACGACGGTGCTGTTGAGTCTTTGATGCTTATAGTTGATTCGGGGCTTTTTACTGAGGACAAGGTAAAATCTGCTTACGAGAGTATTATGTCCATCTATAATCAGGTGGGAGATTACAGCAAGGTTGCAGAGCTTTTTTCTCAGGATGACTCAGAGGTCGTTTCCGAACTTCGAAAGAAATATGTTCCCAGCGCACCGGTCATGACTCCGGAAGCAGGAACCTATGATATTGTAAATGTTTCTATAAGAATGGTTGACGGAACCGGCAGAGCCATATATTATACCGTTAATGACGGTGATCCCACCAGCGAGAGTATTCTCTATGAGAATGAGATCGTTCTGGAGAATGAGGGAGTCTACGACATCAAGGCTGTAACAGTCAATGAATATGGTATAAGCTCTGAAGTTGCAGAATGTGAATACGTCATTGAGGCAGGCGCAGTACCTCCTCCGGAGATCATGGAGCCAAGCGGTGAGTACAATCAGAACACTATGATCGTTGCCGTTACAAAGTCTGAGTATTCGATATTCTATACAACGGACGGATCTGATCCTACAACAGAGTCCAAGCAGTATATATCGCCCATTACAATGCCTGTGGGCACAAGCCATTACAAGTTCATTGCCTATGACAATGACGGAAATTTCAGCGAGATTGTTGAGAGGGACTATCACCTTGTTTATTCGAGACTGGTAGCACCGGAACAGGCAGTCAACAGTCTTGTAAGTACGCTGGTCAGGCTTGATATTCTTCTGGATAATACCGGCAAAGTCAGAGGAATAGAAGGTCATAATGAGTATATTTACAACTCGGTAATCGAGATCGAAGGTGCAGGTGAGTACTATGTAGTTGTTGAGAACCATGTGCTCAATGACGGAACTAGTGCACCAACGGGGCTTATGTACGCCGTAAATACTCACGACGGAACCGTAAACAGGCTAGGTTACGATTCCAGTGGCAAGTATACACTGATAACAATATCTAACAGATAGGAGGAGAATTTTTATGTTCAAAATTTTGGAAGCCCGTGAGCTTACAACAAACATTTTCCAGATGATTGTTGAAGCTCCCCGTGTTGCAGGCTCTTGTTTGCCGGGACAGTTTCTGATCATCCGCGTTAACGAGGATGGAGAGAGAATCCCGCTTACAATCTGTGACTACGACAGAGAGAAGGGGACTGTCGAAATCGTTGTTCAGGCTATCGGTGCAGAGACCTACAAACTTTCCAAGCTTAAAGCTGGGGATGAGCTTGCTGATGTTGTAGGACCACTTGGAAAGCCATCTGACCTTGTTGAGGAAGACATCGAAGAACTCAAGAAGAAAAAGATTGTTTTCATTGCCGGAGGTGTTGGAACAGCACCTGTTTATCCACAGGCTAAGTGGCTCAAGGAGCACGGCGTTGAGTGCGACGTAATCATTGGTGCCAAGAACAAAGACCTGGTAATTCTTGAGGACAGATTCAAGGAAGTATGTAACCTTCACATCACAACAGATGACGGATCCTACGGAAGAAGCGGTATGGTAACAGTAGCACTTCAGGATCTCTGGAATGAAGGCCATAAGTATGATCACTGCGTAGCTATCGGACCAATGATCATGATGAAATTCGTTTGCAAGCTCACAAAAGAGCTGGGAATTCCTACAATCGTAAGCATGAATCCAATCATGGTTGACGGAACAGGTATGTGCGGCGCCTGCAGACTTACTGTTGGCGGAGAAGTAAAGTTCGCTTGTGTAGACGGACCTGAGTTTGACGGTCACAAGGTTGACTTTGATCAGGCTATGAACAGAATGAAGCTCTATAAGACTGAGGAGGGCAGACTCATGCTCAAGGCTCAGGAGGGCGACACTCACCACGGCGGATGCGGCAACTGCGATTAATTCATGAATAAGGAGGCAAACAAATGGATGGTTTTGTAAGAGTTCCTGTTCGTGAGCAGGAAGCAAAAGAGAGAGCAAAGAACTTCAAGGAAGTATGCCTTGGATACAATAAAGAAGAAGCAGAGAGCGAGGCAACAAGATGCCTTAACTGCCCTAACCCTAAGTGTGTAGCAGGATGTCCTGTATCTATCGACATTCCCGGCTTCATCCAGAAGGTTAAGGAAGGAAATGTTGAGGAGGCTTATCAGGTTATCAGTAAGTCAAGTGCACTTCCTGCAGTATGCGGACGTGTATGCCCTCAGGAGAGCCAGTGCGAAGGCAAGTGCGTAAGAGGCATCAAGGGCGATCCTGTTTCAATCGGTAAGCTTGAGAGATACGTTGCAGATACAGCACGTGAGATGGGCATCATGCCTGAAGGTGCTAAGGAGAAGAAGGGCAAGAAGGTTGCTGTTATCGGTTCAGGCCCTTCAGGTCTTACCTGCGCAGGCGATCTTGCAAAGATGGGATATGACGTAACTATTTTTGAGGCTCTTCATGAGGCCGGCGGAGTACTTGTTTACGGTATTCCTGAGTTCCGTCTTCCTAAGGATGCGGTAGTTAAGAAAGAGATTGAGAACGTTAAGTCACTTGGCGTTAAGCTTGAGACAGACGTTGTTATCGGAAAGAGCGTTACTATTGATGAGCTCATGGAGAAGGAAGGCTTTGAGGCTGTATTCATCGGATCAGGTGCAGGACTTCCAAGATTCATGAACATCCCCGGCGAGCAGGCTATGGGTGTATTCTCAGCTAATGAGTACCTCACAAGAAGTAACCTCATGAAGGCTTTTGATGAGAACTCAACAACTCCTATCATGAAGGCTAAGAAGTGCGTAGTTGTCGGCGGCGGAAACGTTGCTATGGACGCAGCAAGAACAGCTCTTCGTCTCGGAGCAGAGGTTCACGTAGTTTACAGACGTGGTGAGGAAGAGCTTCCTGCACGTAAGGAAGAAGTACATCACGCAAAGGAAGAAGGAATCATCTTTGATCTTCTCACAAACCCTGTTGAGATCCATGCTGACGAGAACGGCTGGGTAAAGAGCATCACATGTATCCGCATGGAGCTCGGTGAGCCTGATGAGTCAGGAAGAAGAAGTCCTGTTGAGATCCCCGGATCAGAGTTTGAGATTGAGTGTGATGCTGTTATCATGTCACTTGGTACATCACCTAACCCTCTTATTTCTTCAACAACCGAAGGACTTGAAGTTAACAGAAGAAAGTGTATCGTTGCCGAGGAAGCAAACGGACAGACATCAAAGAAGGGCGTATTCGCCGGCGGAGATGCTGTTACAGGAGCTGCTACAGTTATCCTTGCCATGGGTGCAGGAAAAGCTGCTGCAAAGGGTATCGACGAGTATCTTTCAAAGTAATTTAGAAAGTT
>JAEEGK010027428.1_pt1 | contig 11500 bp, 6 predicted proteins | sample 8958771 | NCBI WGS metagenome assembly JAEEGK01 (sample SAMN16246547, study PRJNA631951) | gut metagenome | biome: gut microbiome; feature: rumen; material: SC-attached | host: Bos | place: Iran: Karaj | collected 2018-10 | reverse complement strand
CCCAATCCCCAATCCCCAATCCCCAATCCCCAATCCCCATAAAAATGAAATAAAAGCATATAAAATAAAAAAAAAAACAACTAAAAATTAAAATCTTAACCTCCTATACAAAAACAATCTATTTAAATTAATTAATTCAAAGACTAAAAAAAAAATAAAAAAAATAAAAAAAAATATATATATAAAAAATGGAAAAAACTTTATACGTCGATGCCATAGACAATCATGCCGACGAGGAGAATTGTATATCAATTCATCCATCTCATTTGAATTTTGTAAACGCATTTGACAAAGGAGCATTCAATAAAATATTAATTAAAAATTCTCCATCAGAATTTTTAAAAGCAAAAGGACTTTTTAATATTAATCAAGTATTAAAGCCAGGAGGAGTTTGTGAAATAATTGTTGATCAACCAATTGTAGTAATGCAAGATTTAGATGCTGGAGAAATTGAAGCTAATTGTAGATTAGCTGGTTTTGAAGATATTTCTACTGAAAGTTATTCTTCTACTGAAGTTGTTAATGGAAAAGAAAAAAAAGTTCAAACACTTAGATTAGTTATGTCTAAGTAACTTTTTATTATTTAAATTACAAGAATATAAAAAAATTTTTTCTCTTTTTTTTATGATTTTTTAACTCTTTTTTTTTTTACTTTCTTTTTTTTAAAGGGAAAATTCTCTTATTTATTGAATCTTTTTAAATGATTTTTTAAATAAAAGTTTTTTTATTTTATTATTTTGATTTTATAAAAAATTAATTCAATAAAAAAACCGCAAAATAAAAAATAATGGAAGTTACACCTGAAATGTATGCTTGGCTTTCAAGCCAAAAAGTAATAGACCCTTTTGAATCTTTTAAAACAGATGTAGAAAATTTAAATAAATTTAAAATAAATCAAAGAACAATTGATTTATTAATAGGAGGAAAATATATGGATAATATATTAAAATCTCTTCAAGATGCATATAATAAATTTTACAATTTAAATTTAGATTATATAGAAAATTTAAACCAAATGAAAGAAATAAATGAAAATGAAGAATATATATCAAATTCAATTAAATATACAAATTGGCATATAATAAAAGAATCTTTAAATCATTTTGGATTAAAATATCCTGATGAAACAATAAATAATATTATTAATGGTGATAAAGATATTTTAATGAAAGTTTTAACTGAAATATATGAGTTATATAATGAAGTTATAAAACATTCTAAAATAGGAAATCACTCTTTTGATCCTAATAAATTCATTGAAGATGGTAAATCACCTTTACAAAAAACAAATAGTGATAATAATAATAATTTCACTGAAAATACTTCAACAAATATTTATAATATTAATACTTTAACAACAATGAGTAAAGAAACAAAGTTATTTTCAAATAATAAAAATAATATAGAATCAATTAATATTAATAAATTAGATCCTAATAAAAATTATGACTTATGTAAATCACCTCTTGAATTTTTTGTAACATCAATATGTAAAAATTTTAAATTAAAACCAAGACAAAGTGTAGCATTACTTTCAAATAATAGGAAATATTTTTCAATATTATGTAATAAAGGAACAAAAGGGAATTATGAAGAAATAATAAATTGGTTAAATGATTTAAATATAAATATAAATATAATAAATAAATTATTAAAATTATTTTCTGATGGAATAAATATTAGTTACGCAGTTATAGGAACTGCTTTATGCAGTAAAAATGATAAGGTTATATTAAATTGTATTGAAATATTAAATAAAATTGAAAGTAATATTGGAAGTGATTGGGATTGGTTAATTAAAGAAGGAATTAATTCTTTTATTTATGCTATTATTAAACATGAAAATTTAAGATTCGAATTGCTTAATTGTTTATATTTTCAAATAAAAAATAAAATTCAAGATTTTTTCAATGAATTAAGAAAAAAAATTATTGATGGAGAAAAAAAAAAAATTTATGAATTTTATTCTTCAATTTTACCTATTTTAAAAAATATTACTTCGGATTTTTCACAAGAGTTAAAAAATTTTTTATTTGAAATTTGCTTTAATGAAACAGAAGATATATCTTATAATATATCAATTTTAGGAGATGCTTTTTTTTATTTTTATCCTTTAGATGATGAAAAGACAAATAAAATTTTAAATTATTTTTATGATTCTATAAGAAATGAAAAAGAAAATATTTTTTCAACTTCAATCACTCAAATTTTTTGTTTAATTGAAAGATTTGGAGAAGTTAAAATTGATTATGCACCTTTTTTATATAAAAATTTAGTATCTTTATTAATTGAGAATTATAACAATGAAATTTTAAGGGAATTCATTTTATTGAATTTTGAAAAATTTTTTAATAATCATCAAACTGTTCCAATTGATATTCTTTTAGAGCCTTATATAAAAAAAATATTAAATAGCCAAAATTACACAATTTGTGATATATTATTTTTATTTAATATTATTGAACATCCTAGATTAACAAGTATAATATTAATACAAATAATTAAATTTGTATTAAAAGTTAATATTAGTAATGAGATATATAGTAGAGCAGCAAGGTTAATTTTAGGTTTAATTTTTGAAAAACAAATAATAAGAAAAATATGTAATGGAAATGAATTAATAGAATTAACAAAATTATTTTCAGAATATATAAAATCATCTTTAAATATATTTATTACTAATTTAAATAAAATAGAAGATACATCAATATTAGAAACTCCCTTTGATATAATGAATGAAAATTTCCAAAATGTAAATCAAAATATTCATCAATTTCTAGTTGAAGTAATTTATAAATATAGAAAAGAAAAAAATAAAAATTCAAGTGGTCTATTATCTTTATTATGGAATTATGATGATCATGATGAAATATTATTAAATTTAGAAGAAATTAATAGACCTATTTATGATCTAATTGAAATTTTTGAGAAAAAAGAAGCTGAAAAAAAAGAGAAAGAAGATAATAAAAATTTTATTGTAAAAACTCAAAAATTATTAAATGAAATGGTAGAAAAAAGAAAAAAGAAAGAAGAAGAAAAAAAAAGAAGAGAAGAAGAAATAAATAATATAAACTATAAGAAAAAAGGAAAATTATTATTACATATTAATAATAATAATAGTACAGGAAATATTTTTAATAAAAGAATAACAAATATGAATTTAGCAATAAATCAAGCTACAGAAAATATAAGAAAAAAAAGACTATTATTAAATAAATTAACAGAAATTGATGAAAATCAAAAAGCTGATGATATTTTTTTAAAACATGGAAAAGTAGTTTCTCCAGATAAAAAAATTCAAATTCAAAATTTAGAAAAAGAAATAAATGTATTAGAAAAAATAAAAGCAAGACAATTAATTTATCCTGAAGGAACAATTATAAAGGATAATAAATATATTAATAAAACTTTTAGAGGTAAAAGCTTTTATTTTAATAATGATAATTCAAATAATTTTATTGATTTAGATGAAGAAGAAGAAAGAGAAATAAAAGCTATTGAAGGTTATAATAAACAATTTAGAAAAAATATTAATTTTTATTTTAGAACTTATTCAAATGAAAAAACTCAAACTATCTCAAAAACAAGTTTATTAAGACTGTTTCGTGATAGAGGATTTAATAAATATATAATAAATTTAGATGAATTAAATTTATCTATTAAATATTTATTTAATGAATATTTAAATGAAGTAGGTGTTGAATATCAACAATTATCACATTTAGATTATTTAAATATTGATTTAAACATTAAAAAGAAAATTAAATTATTACAAATTGGAGAATTAGATTTAGATTTTTTTAAAAGAATCACTGTTAAATTATCATATTTAGTATTTCATAAAACAAGAGAAACTTTAACAATAAGCCAATGTTATGGATTATTTTTAGAAAGATTATCTTTAGCAACTCAATCTGATATATCACTAAATTTATATGATAAATTTAAACCAGTTTTAAATTTAATAAATGAGAAAAGAAAAGAAAAAGAAAAATTTAATTTACCTCCAGGATTTAAAATAACAAAAAAAGAAAAAGTAGAATATAATAATCTATTACCTGAATCAATAATAAATTCAATAGGAGAAAGTAGATATATATCATATCAAATAATAAATAATATTATATTAAAACTTTTTAATTCATCATCAATTGAATCTTATGTACAAATAAATAATAAAGATATTATTGAAATTGATCCTTTAAAAATTCATAAATGGAGTATTGATTTAACTTTATCATATATAAATTTAAATTCAGATTTAAAAAAAGAAGGAATTGAAGTCGCTGATATTTTAGAAGAAAAATTAAATTTAATGTTTAAAGGAAAAGATAAAGATGGAAATAAAATTTTACATCCTATTGAAAAAAATGAAATTGAAAACAAAAGAAATTTAATGAATATTGAAAAATATAAAGATGAAGAAAGAAAAAAAAGAAATGAAGAACTTAAAAGTTTAATAGAAGAAAATAAAAGAATTAAAATAGAAAGAAAAAAACAAGAATTATTAGAAAGAAAAAAATTAAAAAAAGAAAAAGAAAAAGAAATTGAAGAAATTAAAAAAAAATTTGAAAAAGTTGAAGAAAGAAGGAAAAAAAAAGAAGAAGAAAATATGAAAAAAAAAGAAGAAAAAGAAATAAAAGAAAAGCAAAAGGAAGAAGAACAGAAAAAACAATTAAAAGTATATAAAGAAATATTAGATAATGTAAAATTAAAATTAAAAGATCAATTTGAATTAGTAAAACAAAGAAGATTATTATTAAAAAAAAAACAAGAAAAAGAAAATAATTATGTAAAAAGAAAAAAAAATCCAGATGAAATAAAAGAAATAAAAGATTATTATGAATTTGAAAAAAAATTAAATTCAACAATGAAAGATTTAATTGAAAGAGAAGATATAAAAAATGTATTAGATAAATATAAAGAACATTTAAAATGTGTATATGAAATATATTCTAAAAGTGGATATAATAAAATAAGTTTCTTTAGTAATATTTCAATTAAAGAAAATGAATTTAAAGATTTTTTAATTAATTTTACTATTTTAGGTTTATTAATAACAGTAGAACAAATGAAATGGATTTTTAAAAAAATTTCAAGTGAAAAATTAAAAGAAAGAGCTAATCAATCTTATTTTGATTATAATGATTTTATTCTTTCAATTTGTTATCTTTCTATTTTTTCTAAATTTAATGAAAAAAATAGAAAAATATTACCTTCTGATATTGAAAATGCAACTGGAGAAACTATTGATAATTTTATTCAATTTTTAGGATTTAAAATACCTTTTAATAAACTTGAAGTTGAAAATTTCATTAATGAAAGAAGATCAATGGACTTTAAAAATTTACTTAAATTACAAAAAGAAATTAAAAATAGTGAAGCTCTTAAAGATATTAAAGGATATAATGCAAAAGAACAAACAGAAGAAGAAAATAAAGAAATTAAAAATAATGAAGAAGAATATAAAGAACAAGAAGAAAATAATGAAAATGAAAATAAAGATAATGAAAATAAATAAATATAAATTATAAATATAAAAATTTAATTATTTCTAAAAATAATATAAAATTATAATATTTTATTTATTAAAAACAAATGAAAAAATTATTTAGATTTATTGTTAGTTTTAGTTGTGAAAATTAAAAAAATAAATAATCTTTTATTAAAAACTTATCAAAAAAAGAGTAAAAACTTTTATAAAGTTTTAAGTCCAATAGAACCAATATAATAACCTTTTTGAGTAACAACAGTAAAATCTTTAAAATCAATATTAGTAGCTTCTTTTAATAATTCAACAACTTTAACTTCTTTAATATATTTATATAATTCAGGATAAACATAATCATCAACAGCTTTAACAAGAGTATTTTTAAATCTATCCATATCTACATTTAAATTATCAACAATAGTTTTAGAATCAGTAAATTGAAGACTTCCTAAAGTAATTCTTAAAGTATTATCAGAGGTTTTAACATCAACATCAACATTAGCAGAAAAATTAATTTGAAGATCTTTAACAGGATCATCCATAGGATCTTCAGAATTAAAAGTATAAAAATCTAAACCGAAATTAACATAAAATTTAGCTTTTCCATTAACATCAGTTGCAAGTTTTGGTTGATTATGATCATTAACAGAAACATAAGCTTTCATTTGAACTTGATAATTATTACTAGGATATTTTTGAGGATATTCAGGTAAAACATCTTTTAAACCATTTACTGAATAATCCCAAGGAATAGTATTATTTAATCCATTTTGCATTTCAACATGTAAAAATCCAGTTTGTTGTCCCATAAATAAAACAGTATTAATAGAGTAATCAGAGACTAAAGCTTGGATTTCATTTTTATATAAACTTGTATCATATTTCATATCAACAGCATCATCAATTTTAGGTTTTAATTCAGGATGTAAATTAGGATAAATACTTCCATGAATTCCAGTAGTTAAAATTGTTGTTTCTTCATTTCTTTTTATATTTGCTCTTTTTTGACCAAAGAATAAACCAAATAAAGTACTCATTATTCTATTTGATTTTGTATATTTTGTTAAAACTGGTTTTTCAGTATTTGATACATTTAATCCAATTCCAAATCCTATATCTACTAATGTTTCATTTACTATCCAATTATTTACATATTCTTGTCCTTTTTCTGTTCCTTCTTTAATTGCTTTTTGAGCTTGATTTGTTATTAAATTTTTAAATATTCCAATTAAGAAATTCAACCATTGACTATCCATATCAATTTTCAAATCTGAAAGTTCTAAATTTGCATTTTGAATAACAATAGAACCATTTGGTCTAAAGTAAAATTCTCCTTCAAATGATGATACAATAGTATGTACTTTAACACAATCACTTTGTTCTGTGAAAACACCAAATTTAACATAAAAAGCCATAGTTAAATCTACTGAAATATTTTTAATATCTAATTTAACTAAAGGATAACCTTCACTTGAAGAATTATGAATAACATCAACTGTTGTTGGATTTGTTATATTTGTTATTGTTAAATTATCAACTGTTAAATCATATTTAAATAAAAATTGACCGCTTTCTTCTATGTGGTCTACTAATATTTGATTTGCTAATAATTCATTTAAATTTAATTGTTTTAATGCTTTTACTATATTCATATCTATTGCTACTTTTACTCCACTGTTATATGATATTGTTAATGCTATTAAAGAAAGAAGGATTAATATTTTGGAATTCATTCTTTTTATATTTTTATTTTTATAATTTATGGATATATAATTTTTTCGGGGTTTTTTTTTTGTTGTGAAGATTTTTTATTTTATTTTTTTTTTTTTAAAGATTTTTTTCCTAGATAATTTATTGTTTTTAAATGATACTTGTTCATTTGAGTTTCTTACTCAAATTAATCAAAAGAAAAAAGAAAATAAAATCAAAATTAATTGGGTATTACGTAAGTTTATTAAATAAAAAAATAAAAAAAATAATGACATAAAATAAAAATAATATATAAACAATTTAAAATTTATTTCCATTTTATATTCAAAATAATAAATAATAGATTTAAAAAAAAAATAAATAAAATGGAATATATAGAAACAACATTAGGAAGATTAGCAAAATATACAGAACATTTAGAAAAATGGACAAGAGACATTTTAGAAGAATCTTTAGAAACTGAAGAATATTGTAAAACATATTCAAGATATAGAAAAACAATAGAAATTATAGCAAATCACTTTTATCCAAATACATCAAAAAGAAAATTTTTTGAGGAAAATTTAAATGAATTATACACATCATTAAGAAAAGTAAATTACATGTTAACAGAATTTGAAAAAAACAGTATATTTTCAAGAGAAAGAAATAAAAAATATTTAAAACAATGTTTAGAAAGAAACCAATATATAATAAATGAATATTTATCAATAATGAAGAAATTTGATAATAAATTTAAGAATAAAATTCCAAAAGATTTCAAACCGGATAAAATAACTAAAAATGAAACATCATTTTACTTAAGTATAAAAAATCAAATATATACTCCATTATCATGTGAAAATATATTTGTTAATATGACTCAATATAAAGATATGGTATATTATGTAGAAACAAATGATGTTTTTTCTTTTTTTTATTTTTATAGAACAGAAGATGCATGGTATTGGTCTCCTCCAAAAAAAACTGATCCTGAAGATATTTGGATTGAATGTCCTCAAGTTAAAATTGAAGAAGGTTATTGGGATGGAAAAATAGTTCCTCCTTATATGGCAGAATTTATTGTCTGGTTAGATCTTTTTTTTCCTAATATTCCTGAATTCTATCTTGATAAAGAACAAAAGGAAAAAAAAGAGACAGAAAAAGATAAAGAAAATAAAAATAAAGGGAAAGGAAAAAAAAGTGAGAAAAAAAGTGAGAAAAATAGTGAAAAAAAAAGTCAAAAAAATAAAGGAAGTAAAAAAAATAAAGGAAGTAGTAAAAAGTGATTTTTCATCAAAATGAGAATTTTTTTTTTTTTAATTATTATATAATTTTATTGTATTAATTATATATGTTTATTTATGTTTTTATATTTATTGATTTTTTAAAGGATTTTAATAATTAGAGTCATTGATATTTATAAGTGATTTATTTGTCATTATAATATGCTTTTATTTAACTAGTTAATAAATGATTATGAAATTGGAGATAAAATGTGCAATAAATATATATACTTATTTTTAAAGTAAATCCTTGAATTATATTTGAGATACCATTAGACTAGATGAATGATAAATTTAAATAAAAGATTTTTATTCATAGAATTTTTTAATTTAATTAATTAATTATTCTCCAAAAAAAATGACATAATAATGTTTCATTTAAGTTTTTTTTCCAATATATTTTTTGTTTTCTTCTTTTTTAAAATGGAAGAATTAAAATACATAATAAATTATTTTATTTTAAATAAACAATTTATATTATCAATATAACAACATTCCTTTATAGTTTCATAAAGAAGGGTAAAATTATCAATTAATTTTTAATATTAAAATCAAAACAATAAAGCAAATATTCATCAACAAAATATTTTCTCATTTTTTGAAATAAGCAGATTTATTATATTTTTTTCATTAGAAAAATAATCAAAAATATTAATATTATACACTGAAAATATGTTTCATTATATTTATAAGGGTCGATATAATTTCACTAAAAATTGAATACATCATAAATACTATAACATTCAATTTTGAAAATAATATTTATATATATGAAGAAAATGAAAATATTTAAAAATTTTAAATTTAATTGATGATGTTAAAACATTAAATTTTAAAATTCATTTATATTTTTTTAATAATTTTAAGTTAAAAATGAAAAGTAAAAGAAATTTGATTAAATGTAAAAAAAAAAATGAAAGGTTAAAAAATATAAATCAAATTTGTATATTAAACAATAATGATTTTATATATTTTAATGGGGGATTTTTATATTATTGTGATTTTAAAAGTTTGAATAGAAAGTTTGGAAAAGAATTATTTATTTCAATTCATAATATATTTTTAACTGATGATTTAAAAATTTTATGTTCTCATTCTAGAAATCAATTTTCTATAATTTCAATTGATTATGATAAAAAAGAATTTACAATTCATAAAACTTTTATTGTTGAAAATCTTTTACCTATTGAAACATTTTATTCAATAGAAATACAAAATAAAAATATATTATCTTATTCAACTAATAAATTAAAATTTTTTGATATATCAAATTCTCAAAATATAAATTCAATCATTTTTCCTTTTGAAATTATGAATATTTATGAAATTAAAATAACAAATGAATTAATATTAACATATGAAAACTCAAAAATTAATTTTTTAAACATGAATTTATTAGTTTTATTATCACATCCAATTGAAATAAATTATTTATATAAAAATTCTCAAAATATTTGTCAATTAACAAATGATATAGTATGTATAGGATATAATAAAGGATTTATTCTAATTAATATATTTAATCATTTAATCATTAAAAAAATAAATGTATCAGATTTAAATATTACAAATGTTATAAAATTATCTGAAGATATTTTTATAATTAGAAATGAACCACAACATAAATTAATTCCTAGTTTAATTTTATTTTATAAAATAAATAAAGTAAATAATGATTGTTTTCAAATACATAAAGATTTAATTGATTCTGAAATTAAAAACATAAATTATTTATCATCTAATATATTATTAATTGTTTCTACTGAAGCATTAAAAGTTATTGAATTTGAATTAAAAATATAAATGTTATGTGTTAAAAAAAAATCTTATTGAAATCTAAATTTTATATATTGAAATCTTATATTTATTTTGTAATTTTATACTTATAATAATTTTTAAAAGAAAATAGGAATAAAAAATTCCAATCTTATAAAAAAATTTTCAAAAACTTTCGTCTGACAAATAAATAAATAATATTATTAAAATATCATTATTATTTAATATTTACTCAAATTTATATATAAAAATAAATTATATAATTCAAATAATCCTGTTGATATTTGTGTAAATAGAATAATAAAAAGAAATAAAAAAGAAGAAAAAAATTTGGATAAAAATTATTTAAATTAATAAATGAAAAATTCAAAGAATCATCTAATCAATCTATCATCCCTACTTTAACTTTAATGATGCATTTATCTAGAATTAGATGTAATGAAAAGTGAACCTATTTATAATTTTTATTTATCCTTATTTTAAAAGGAATACTATAATAATATGATATAACTGAATTCCTAAAAAAATTTCCATTTGAAAAAAAAATTTATAATATTTGCTTTTCTTATATAGAAAAAAGGAATATCTCTTAAATAATAGATTTACTTTGTTTTTATATCATTTTTAATATTATACATTAAAAATTCAATTGCTTTATTCTATTGATGTTTTAAATACAAAAATATATTCTTATAAATAAGATAAAATGAATAAATTGTTTAATGTTGATATACCAGATATTATTATAATTGATTTAGGAATGGATGAATATAGTAGGAAAAAAATTATAATAAATGTGAATTTGAATGCCAACCTTATACAAATGTAGATTCTAAAATTTATTCTAATATTGTTGTTGGAACTACTGGATATACAACTCAAGAAACTGCAAGAGAATTATTATATCAATATACTAATTATAATGAAAATATTAATATTCAAGATATTCCTATTTATTATTTAGATGTTAATAATAGAATTACTGTAGAAGATAAAAAATCTGGGATTTATGGAGATTACATTATTATATCTATTTCTTTGTCTTTGAGTATTGAGTCAACTATGACAATAAATACTTCAAGAGCATTAGAAAGAATTTAATAATTAAAAGGAGGCATATAATGGCTTATGTTTTAGGTCAATATAATAAAAATAAAAATTCTTCTAGTAATTCTTTTATGACTATTATTCCCGATGGTGCAGCTACTAGGATGCAAGAAAGTGGGGATAGTGGAGTTACTAGTGTTTTAGATATATT
>JAEEGK010027427.1_pt1 | contig 11500 bp, 11 predicted proteins | sample 8958771 | NCBI WGS metagenome assembly JAEEGK01 (sample SAMN16246547, study PRJNA631951) | gut metagenome | biome: gut microbiome; feature: rumen; material: SC-attached | host: Bos | place: Iran: Karaj | collected 2018-10 | reverse complement strand
TAATAGTATTTGACTCAAATCGATCATATGGACAGACAAATCGCTTCCGCATTGCTTTCCATCGGCGCCGTGTTCCTGCGGCCCGAGCAGCCCTTCACCTGGGCCAGCGGCATCAAAAGCCCCATCTACTGTGACAACCGGCTCACCCTTTCCGCCCCTCGCGTGCGGGAGCAGGTGGAGAACGGGCTCGCCAAGCTCGTGCAGCGGTATTATCCCGACTGTGAGATGCTGATGGGCACATCCACGGCCGGCATCGCCCATGCCGCCATTACGGCCACCCTCCTGGACCTGCCCATGGGCTATGTCCGCGGGGAGGCCAAAAGCCATGGAAGGACGAACCGGATCGAAGGGAAGATGGACCCGGGGACGAAAGTCGTCGTCATCGAGGACCTGATCTCCACGGGCGGCAGCGCCATCGAGGTGGTGGAAGCCCTCCGGGAGGCCGGCGCCGAGGTGCTGGGCATCGTGAGCATCTTCACCTACGGGATGAAACGCGGCCTGGAGCGCATCGCCGCCGCGAATACCGAGAACCACTCCCTGTGCAATCTGGACGTCCTCGTGGACGTCGCCGAGGAGGAAGGCCGCATCGGCGCGGGCTGGAAGGAGCGCATCCTCGCCTTCCGCGACAACCCTTCCGACGAAAGCTGGATCCAAGCATAACCGCATAAACAAACATGAAACACCTCATCGATCCGACCGATCTCACCAAACAGGAGATCGACGAAATCATCTCCCTCGCCCAGGACATCATCGCCCACCGCGAACGCTACCAGGGCAGCATGTCGCACAAGAAGCTGGCCACCCTTTTCTATGAGCCCAGCACCCGTACGCGGCTGAGTTTCACCTCCGCCATGATGGAGCTCGGAGGCAACGTGCTCGGCTTCTCCGACGCCCGCAGCAGCTCCGTGTCCAAGGGGGAGAGCGTCCAGGACACCGTCCGCGTGGTGGGCTGCTTCGCCGATGTCATCGCCATGCGACACCACATCGAAGGCGCCCAGCTCTATGCCACGGAAGTATCGACCGTGCCCATCATCAACGCCGGGGACGGCTCCCACAGCCACCCGACGCAGACCCTGACGGACCTCCTGACGATCCAGCGGGAGCTCGGGCACATCGACGGAATCACGATCGGATTCTGCGGCGACCTTCGCTTCGGCCGGACCGTCCATTCCCTGATCAAGGCCCTGTCCCGGTACAAGGACATCAAGGTCATCCTCATCGCTCCGGACGAACTCAAGCTTCCGGACTACATCAAGCAGGACGTGTGCGAGCGCACCGGCATTCCCTACCGCGAGGTGGCGACCATGGAAGAGGTCATGGGCGAGCTGGATGTCCTTTACATGACGCGCGTGCAGAAGGAACGCTTCCTGGACGAGGACGAATTCGACCGCGTGAAGGACAGCTTCGTGCTGGACGCGGCCCGGATGTCCCTGGCCAAAAAGAAGATGGCCGTGCTGCACCCGCTCCCCCGCGTGAACGAAATCCTCACCGAGGTGGACGCCGACCCCCGCGCCGCCTATTTCCGCCAGGTGGAGAACGGCAAGTTCGTGCGCGAGGCGCTCATCGTCAAGCTGCTGGAATGGAAGGACGATCCCGAACACGGCATGCCCGCCGACGAAACGCCGGTGGAGGACCCGGAACTCCGCTGCCCGAACAAGAAGTGCATCTGCAACAACGAACACGCTCCGCACCGCTTCCGCCGTACCGAAAACGGTGTCCTCCGCTGCTGGTACTGCGACTCGAAGGTCCGGTAAGGGAACGTTTTTTGCAGTTCGGATTTCGCAGTTTCGATTATAATCGCGATATTTGTATTTCTAAATACTGATGATTTGAAACCCGAATCCGTCAACAAACTCCTCGAGAAGAGTTTCCGAAATAACTGGAAGCGTCCCGCCCTCTCCAACTACAAGGGCGAGACGCTTTTGTACAGCGACCTCGCCCGCAGCATCTCCAAGATGCACCTCGCCTATGCCCACTACGGCATCGAGCCCGGTGACAAGGTCGTCATCATCTCCCGTAACCAGGCGCACTGGGCGGTCTGTTTCCTGGCCGCGATGACTTACGGCGCCGTCCCCGTCCCCCTCCTGCATGAGTTCAAGCCCGGAAACATCCATTATCTGGTGAACCACTCCGACGCGAAGATCCTCTTCGTGGAGCGGGCCATCTGGGACGGTCTCAGCAGCGACGACATGCCCGGCCTCACCGCCGTCATCCAGATCGAGGACTACCAGCTCCTGCACCTGAAGGAAGGGGCCACCGAGGCCGCCCGCGCGCAGCTCGACAGGATGTACAAGAAAAAGTACCCGCGCGGCATCCGCCCGGAGGACCTGGACTACTTTGAGGACGGCCCGGAGGACCTGGCCATCCTGAGCTACACCTCCGGCACTTCCGGATTCTCGAAGGGCGTCATGATCCCCTACCGGGCGGTCTGGTCCAACGTGTATTTCATGCACGAGAACCTTCCGATGATCGACAACACCTCCAATGTCGTCGTCATCCTCCCTTCCGCCCATATGTATGGCATGATGTTCGAGTTCTTCTTCGAGATGGTGATGGGATGTCACATCCACTTCCTCACCAAGGCCCCGAGCCCGAAAGTCCTGGCCGAAGCGTTCTCCGACATCCGTCCGAACGTCGTGTACGCCGTTCCCCTGATCGTGGAGAAGATCTACAAGTACCTGGTCCGCAGCCTGCCCGCCGACGCCGACATCTGCAAGGCCCTGAAGGACTTCTTCGGCGGTGACTTCGAGGAGGTCATCATCGGCGGCGCCGCCCTGAACCCCGAGGTGGAGCGCGCCCTCCGCAAGATCAAATTCCCCTTCACCGTCGGCTACGGCATGACGGAATGCGCCCCCATCATCACCTATTCCCGCTGGTTCAAGAGCCGCATGTACTCCTGCGGCACCACCGCCCCCAACATCGAGATCCGGGTCCAGTCCAAAGCCCCGCACCTCATCCCCGGCGAAGTCCAGGTCCTGGGCGCCAACGTGTTCCTGGGATACTACAAGAACGCCGAGGCGACGGCCGAGGCCTTCACCAAGGACGGCTGGTTCCGCACCGGCGACGTCGGAATCCTGGACAATGACGGCTATCTGTACTTGCGCGGGCGCACGAAGTGCATGATTCTCGGCGCCAACGGCCAGAACATCTATCCGGAGGAGATCGAAGCGGCCCTGAACAACATGCCCTATGTCGTCCATTCCCTCGTGATCGACGACAACGGGAAACTGGTGGGCCTCATCTACCCCGACTACAAGCAGGCGAACCTGGACGGCCTCCGCGTCAAGGAGCTGGACGAACTGCTCCAGGAGAACCTGCAGGAGGTGAACCTCCTCTTTCCCAACTACTCCCACATCGCCCATCTGGAACTGATGCCGGAAGATTTCGAGATGACGCCCAAGGGCAGCATCAAGCGGTATCTGTACCAGCGCAACCGCCCGTCCTGACCCCATGAGAAAAACGATCCTGACGCTTCTGCTGGCGGTTTCCGCCTCCTGCCTCCTCCGGGCCCAGCCCGCCTGGGTCCAGACCCGGCACCCCCAGCCCCCGGCCGTCCCGGAATACGTCGCCTTCGCCGGCGACACGGTCCGGTTCGACCGGACCGACTTCTACGAGCGCATGGACCGGGAACTCATCTCCTTCACGTACATGCACACCAACACGACGCTGATGCTCAAGCGTTCGCGCCGGTATTTCGCCCAGATCGTCCCCATCCTGCGCCAGCAGGGGATTCCGGAGGACCTGAAGTATCTGATGGCCATTGAGAGCAGCCTGGATCCGAAGGCCCTTTCCGTCGCGGGGGCGGCCGGCCTGTGGCAGTTCACCAAGGCCACGGCCCAGACCTACGGACTGGAAGTGACGGCGGAGGTCGACGAGCGGTACAACATTGAGAAAGAGACGGTTGCGGCATGCAAGTTCCTGAAGGACGCCTACCGAAAATTCGGCGACTGGATGACGGTCGCGGCCAGCTACAACGCCGGCCAGGGCGGCATCTCCCGCCGCCGGGAGACACAGAAGCAGACTTCGGCCCTGGAACTCTGGCTGCCCGAGGAGACGGCCCGCTACATGTTCCGCCTGCTGGCCGTGAAGATGTTCTTCGAGAATCCCGCCTCCTTCGGCTTCAACGTGCCGATGTCCGAGCGCTATCCCTACATCGAGCCGAAGGACGTCCTCACCGTGAACTACCCCGTCGAAAGCCTCGTGGATTTCGCCCTGGAGCACGGCACCACCTATGCGCGGCTGAAGGAGGCCAATCTCTGGCTGCGGGATGACAAACTGACGAACAAGGGGCACAAGGCCTACAAGGTCGTGATTCCTTAGCGGAGCACGAGCTCCTTGATGAATCCCGCCGCCCGGTTGTCCGATGTGAAAAGCGGGTCCCCCGAAAGCGTGGCGTTCATCTTCTCGATGAGCGCCTCTTTTTGAAAGGACAGCTGGTTCCGGATGACGGAGGAATTGAGGGTGATGTACAGCGTGCCGGCGCGGAAATACCGCTTCAGCGTGAACGGGCCGGCGCCGGAGCAGTCGTCCCAGGCGGCGTAAACCCGCTGTGAGTTGAGTCCGGAGGCCAGTTTCGCGGACTTGATGAACTCCCTGATCACCTCCTCCATGGACAGGGCTTCCTTCCGCCGGATGGCGTAGCTTCGTTTCTTGTACTCGGCCATGTCAGTCCATCTGGGTGAAGACGCCGCCCACGGTGTCGAAATAGGCGCGGTCGTCCGTGATGCGGTCCACGATGCCGCTCAGGCGGACTTTGTTGGAATCGGTGATGAAGATCTGGCCGAAGCCGCTGCCGGCCACCATGCCGATGAGGTTGCCGATGCGGTTCATGTCCAGCTTGTCGAAGACATCGTCCAGCAGGAGAATGGGCGCGTAGCCGTAGCCTTCGCGCATGATTTCGTACTGGGCGAACTTGAGGGAGACGAGGAAGGATTTCTGCTGGCCCTGGGAGCCGCAGCGGCGGATCGGGTGGCCGTCCATCGTAAACAGATAATCATCCCGCTGGATGCCGGAACCGGTGAAACGGAGCGCCAGGTCGCGCTCGCGGCCGGCCTTCAGGAGTTCATCGAGCGGTGCCTTCTCCAAATCCGAACGGTACTCGACGGAGACCTCCTCACCGCCGCCGGAGATGAGTTCGTAATAGCGACGGATGACGGGACGCAGGCCTTCCGCCAGGCGTTTCCGGGCTTCGTGGACGGGCTGGGCGGCGGCGGCCATCCGGGCGTCGAAAACGTCCATCAGGTCCCAGTCCACGCTCCCGTCCTTGAGCATCCTGTTGCGCTGCGCCAGAAGACGGTTATAGGTCTGGATGGCCGCGAGATAGCTCCGGTCCATCTGGGAGAGGACGCCGTTGGCGAAACGCCGCCGTTCCTCGCCCGAATCGCTCACCAGGCCGATGTCGCCCGGCGATACCATCACGACCGGCAGGACGCCGATGTGCTCGGAAATCCGGGTGCAAGGTTTGTCGTCCCGGACGAGCTTCTTCTCCCCTTCCGCCACGCGGATGGAAAAACGGGATTCCAGGCCGTTGTCCATCAGATAGGTGCCGCCGATGGTGAAGCCGTCCGTCCCATACCGGAAGTTGTAGCGGTCCGGGGCCGGAAAAGCGCTTTTGGTCATCGACAGATAGTAGACCGCGTCCATCAGATTGGTCTTCCCCTCCCCGTTGTTTCCGCTGATGCAGTTCACGTTGGGTGAGAAGGAAAGCTCCTGGAAGGCGATGTTGCGGAAGTCCTGTACGACGATTTTCTTCAGGGTGGGCATGGCATTGGCGTTCTTGATTGCAAATATACGTTTTTTTTACTATTTTTGCAGGCTGAATTCGCGCCTCGCGCGACAGATGTTTTGATTTAATAACAAACAACAAGATATGGCTAAACAAACAACTGAGCAGGAACAGCGTCAGCAGAACGTAGCTGAAGCCGTTTCCAAGACCGAACTGTTCTTCCAGAAGAACTCCAGACTCATTTACGGCTGCGTCGCGGCCGTCCTCCTCATCGCCCTCGCCATCCTGGCCTACAACCGCTTCATCCTGCAGCCGCAGAAGGAGAAGGCCCAGACCGCCATGTTCAAGGCCGAACAGAAGTACATCCAGGGCGACTACGAACTCGCCCTGAACGGTGACGACAACAACATGGGCTTCGAGGAGATCATCAAGACCTACGGTAAAAAGGGCGGCGAGTCCGTCTATCTCTATGCCGCCTCCTGCGCCCTCCAGACGGGCGACTTCGACAAGGCGATCGGTTATTTCAAGAAATACGACGGAAAGGAGAAGATCCTCCTCTCCCGCGCCCAGGCCGGCATCGGTGACGCCTATGTAGGCAAAGAGGACTACAAGAACGCCCTCGCCGCCTACGAGAAGGCCGCCGCCACCGCCGACAACCTCTTCGCCGCCGGTTATCTCCTGAAGGCCGGGCAGGTCGCAGAGGAGCTCGGTGACAAGGACAAGGCCCTCTCCTTCTACAAGAAGATCAAGGACCAGTATCCGAATTCCGTCGAGGCGACTGACATCGACAAGTACATCACCCGCATCGAGTTCTAAGCCATGGGAAGAGCGTTTGAATTCCGCAAGGAGCGCAAGATGAAGCGCTGGGGCCACATGGCCAAGACCTTCACCAAACTCGGAAAGGAAATCACCATCGCCGTCAAGCAGGGCGGCGCCGAAGTGACCGGCAACCCGCGCCTCCGCGCCCTCATCGCCGAGGCCAAGTCCGAGCAGATGCCCAAGGAGAACATCGAGCGCGCCATCAAGAAGGCCACCGAAGCCAAGTCCGGCGACTTCAAGGAAATCATCTACGAAGGATTCGGCCCCTTCGGCATCGCCTACCTCGTGGAGGCCGCGACGGACAACAACACCCGTACCGTCGCCAACGTCCGCAGCTATTTCACCAAGTGCGGCGGCTCCCTCCAGACCAGCGGCAGCGTCGCCTTCATGTTCGACCACAAGTGCGTCTTCCGCATCAAGGAAGATCCGGCGAAGCCCATCGACCTGGACGAGCTGGAGCTTGAACTGATCGACTTCGGTGCCGACGAGGTCTTCCGTCAGGAGATCGAGGACGAGGACGAGAACGTCACCAGCGAGATCGTCATCTACGGCGACTACACCTCCTACGGCCAGATTCAGAAGTACATCGAAGAGAACGGCTACGAGCTCGCCTCCGGCGGCTTCGAGCAGATCCCGAACGTGGATCTCAAGGAAGTCACTCCCGAGCAGCGCGCCACCCTCGAGAAGCTCACCGGCCTCCTGGAGGACGACGAGGACGTCACCAACGTCTACACCACGATGAAACCCTCTGAAGAAGAGTAATTTCGTCTGAGAAAAGAATTAGCATCCCTTCCTCAAAAAGTCTTGGGGAAGGGATGTTTTTTTAGGGACAAATGACTATATTTGTCCGCATGAAAACATACTTCCGATTCCTTCTCGCCGCGAGCCTGGCTGCCGTTCTGACGCAGTCGCCCGCGGCCGCTCAGTTTCCGGGCATGCCCCGGGTGAACCGCGACTCCCTCCGTGCCCTCACCGTGGCGGATCACGCCCGCATGATGGCCCAGTTAGGTCTTAAGGAAATGCGTCCCGGATGCGATCCCAACTCGCCCGACGCCGTCCGGAAACCCAATTACGACGAACTGACCGCCAATCCCTACCTGTATTGGCCGGATCCCCTGACCACCTTCTCCGGAGAGAAGGTCAAAGACGCCGAAATGTGGCGCAAGGTCCGCCGGCCGGAACTGGTCAACGCTTTCGAGAACGAAGTGTACGGACGGGTTCCCGAGAACGTCCCCGCCATCCGCTGGGAGGTTGTGAAGGAAGAGAAGGTCATGATGGAGGATATCCCCTGCATCCGGCGCGATCTCGCCGGCGTGGCGGACAATTCCGCCTGCCCGTCGATCGTGGTCCGCATCCAGGCGCAGGTCACCTGGCCCGAGGCGGCCGGCCCGGACATTCCCGTCATCATGGAGTTCGGCTATATCGGCAATTTCAATTTCTCCTTCCCCGGCGCGCCCAAGACGAAGTCCTGGCAGCAGCAGGTCGTGGAACGCGGCTGGGCGGCGGCCGTCATCGTCACCGGCAGCATCCAGGCCGACGGCGGCCATGGCCTTCACGAAGGCATCATCGGCCTGTGCAACAAGGGCGCGGACCGCAAACCCGAAGACTGGGGCGCCCTGCGTGCCTGGGCTTGGGGTGCCTCCCGCCTGCTGGACTATTTCGAGACGGATCCGCAGTTTGACGCCACCAAATGCGCCATCGAAGGTGTTTCCCGTAACGGAAAGGCCTCTCTCGTGACGATGGCTTTCGACGAGCGTTTCGCCGCGGGCCTCATCGCCTCCTCCGGCGAGGGCGGAGCTTCGCCTTGGCGCCGCGACATCGGCGAGAGCCTGGAGAACCTCACCAGTCCGGACGAATACCACTGGATGGCCGGCAACTTCCTCAAGTACGCCTGCGACCCGCTGACCCCGAATGACCTGCCCGTCGAGCAGCACGAATTCATCGCCTTGTGCGCTCCGCGTCCGGTCCTGATCTCTTCCGGCGTTTTCGATGCCGACAAGTGGCAGGACCTCATCGGCATGTTCTACGCGACCGTGAAAGCGGGCCCAGTCTATGAGCTGTTCGGAGAGCGCGGTCTGGATACCGATCTCTACCCCGGAACGGACGTCGGACTGATGGATGCGCCCCTCGCTTTCCGCCAGCATCACGGCGGTCATGAATCCGGCCCCAACTGGCCGTATTTCCTGGATTTCTTCGACCGGTTCGTGGTAAAAAATTAAAATTTTTATTATATTTGCCCGATATCTAAGATAACCGACTATGAGCATTCAAACTGAGAACATCCAGAAGCTGGTCGAACGGCGGGCGAAGGCCCGTCTCGGCGGCGGGGAGAAACGCATTGAGGCCCAGCATGCCAAGGGTAAGCTGACCGCCCGCGAGCGGATTGCGCTCCTTCTCGACGAAGGCAGCTTCGAGGAGTACGATATGTTCGTGAAGCACCGCTGCACGAACTTCGGCATGGACAAGCAGCACTTCGACGGCGACGGCGTGGTGACCGGCTGCGGCACCATCGACGGCCGCGTCGTGTACGTCTTCGCACAGGACTTCACCGTCACCGGCGGTTCCCTGTCCAAGACGATGTCCGAGAAGATCTGCAAGGTGATGGACCTCGCGGTCCGCGCCGGCGCCCCCGTCATCGGCCTGAACGATTCCGGCGGCGCGCGCATCCAGGAAGGCATCGACGCCCTGGCCGGTTTCGGAGAGATCTTCGAGCGGAACATCCTCGCCTCGGGCGTTGTGCCGCAGATCAGCGGTATCTTCGGCCCGTGCGCCGGCGGTGCGGTGTATTCCCCCGCCCTCACGGACTTCACCCTGATGGTGAAGAACACCTCCTATATGTACCTGACCGGTCCGGCGGTCGTGAAGAGCGTCACCGGCGAAGACGTGGATCACGAGACCCTCGGCGGCGCCTCCGTTCACGCCACCAAGAGCGGTGTCGCGCATTTCGCCGCGGAGAATGAGGAAGAAGGTATCGCCACCATCAAGGAGCTGCTCTCCTTCCTGCCGCAGAACAACCGCGAGGAAGCCCCCGCCGTTCCCACCAACGATCCTTACAGCCGGACGGACGACGCCCTGAACAGCATCATCCCCGACAACCCCAATAAGGCTTACGATATGTACGGCGTCATCCGCAGCATCGTGGACGACGGCCGCTTCTTCGAAGTCCACAAGGACTTTGCCAAGAACATCATCGTGGGTTTTGCCCATATGAACGGCCGCAGCGTGGGTATCGTGGCCAACCAGCCTGCCGTGCTGGCCGGTGTCCTGGACATCGGCGCTTCCCGCAAGGCCGCCCGTTTCGTCCGTTTCTGCGACGCCTTCAACATTCCGCTGGTGACCCTCGTGGACGTCCCCGGCTTCCTGCCGGGCACCCAGCAGGAATACGGTGCCATTATCACCAACGGTGCGAAGCTTCTGTACGCCTATGGCGAAGCCACCGTCCCGAAGGTGACCGTCACCCTGCGCAAGGGATACGGCGGCGCCCATATCGTGATGAGCTGCAAGCAGCTCCGCGGTGACATCAATTACGCCTGGCCGTCCGCCAACATCGCCGTGATGGGTGCCGACGGTGCCGTGAACGTTCTCTACGCCAAGGACATCAAGGCCGATCCCGAGAACGCGCAGGCCGTCTTCGATGAGAAGAAGAAGGAATACGACGAACTCTTCTCCAACCCCTACCAGGCCGCCGAGAAGGGATACATCGACGATATCATTGAACCGCGCAACACGCGTTTCCGCGTGATCCGCGCCCTCGAACAGCTCGCCGGGAAGCAGCAGGACATCCCCGCCAAGAAACACGACAACCTTCCGTTATGAGAAAGCGCGTCCTCCTCATCCTGGCCCTCCTCGCGGTCAGCTTCACGAGCCTGAAAGCCCAGAACGTCATCGACCTCATCATCGCCGAGGCCCTGGCCGTTCCGGACTCCACCGGCATCGTGGACGACTACGGCCGGCGCGGAGGCTGGATCGAGATTTTCAACACCTCCCAGGGTACGGTCAATTTCGCCGGGTGCTACCTGACGGACGACCGGAACAACCTGAAGAAGAGCATCATCCCCAAGGGTGATCTCCGCACCAAGCTCGGCCCCCGTCAGACCGCCCTCATCTACGCCAGCGGCAACGGGGCCGACGGTACCTTCTACGCCGGATTCCCCGTCCGCACGGGCAGCACCGTCTATCTGGTCTCCAACGACGGACGTACCGTCATCGACTCCCTCGTCATCCCGGCCACCCTTCCGGCGGGAAAATCCATGAGCAAGCGGGCCTTCGACCTCCGCCAGAAGGAGTTCGAACCGCTTCCCGATCCCACGGTTCCCAGCCCCGGCATCTACAACGGTGACCTGAACGCCGCTACGAAGGCGGAAGCCATGAGAGAGAAGGATCCGCAAGGCTGGATTCTCTCCCTGGTCGCGGTTTCCGTCGTGTTCAGCGCCCTCGCCATCCTCTGGTTCCTGTTCTGGCTGTTCTTCGACCGTCCCGCCAAGCGGGCGACCGCTGCGAAGGACAAGCCTGCGAAGCCCGCGAAAGGCAGGAAAGCCGCGGTGGCGGCTCCGGTCAAGGCCGGTGAAGTCTCCGACGAGATCGCCGCGGTCATCGCCCTTGCAATGGATATGGAACAGGGCGGCGACGTATATGCCGCAATCGCCCTGGCGATGGACCTCTACTTCAACGACACGGTCCACGACGCCGAATCCTTCGTTCTGACGATGCGCCCCAAGGAAGGCTCCGCATGGAACGACAAGAAACAGATTTTCAGAAAATTACCTAGATAAAACTATCAAAGCGATATGAAAGAGTACAAGTTCAAGATCGGCGGTAAGGAGTACAACGTGACCGTCAACCCCAAGGAAGGCAAGTTCTTCGATGTGACCGTGAACGGGGCCACCTACGAGGTGGAAGCTGAAAACGCTCCCGCAGCGGCGCCCGTCGCCCAGCCTGCGGCTGCCCCCGTCCAGG
>JAEEGK010027424.1_pt1 | contig 11502 bp, 9 predicted proteins | sample 8958771 | NCBI WGS metagenome assembly JAEEGK01 (sample SAMN16246547, study PRJNA631951) | gut metagenome | biome: gut microbiome; feature: rumen; material: SC-attached | host: Bos | place: Iran: Karaj | collected 2018-10 | reverse complement strand
CCGACCTCATGACTCCCATAGACCTGATCATGAAGAGGGTCGACTGCGCCGGGCAGGGCGATTTCATCGTCGCGTTGTACAACCCCAAGAGCAAGAAGAGGACCGACTACCTAGAGAGGGCCGCCGAGATACTGATGAAATACCGCTCCTCGGACACCCCGGTCGGAGTCGTCAGGAACGCGGGCAGGGACGGCGAGCACAAGCAGCTGACCACCCTCGGGAAGCTCAAGGACGCCGACGTCGACATGTTCTCCATCGTGATCATAGGGAACAGCAACACGTACGTGCGCGACGGCCTAATGATAACGCCTAGGGGATACCGCGAGAAAGGACGCATGGACGGTATACTATGAGCAGAGGAAAGCTCTACGGGATAGGCGTCGGCCCCGGGGACCCGGAGCTGCTGACCCTGAAGGCGAAGAGGATCATAGAATCCTCGCCCGTGCTGGCGAAGCCCGTCAAGAAGCCCGGCGAGGAGAGCACGGCGTTCACCATAATCAAGCCCGTCGTGGACCTCTCCAAGGTGGAGGTCATCGACCTCCTCTTCGGGATGACCGGGGACAACGCCGACTACTGGGAGTTCGGCAGGAAGGCGGGCGACCAGGTGATAGAGCATCTTTCCCAAGGGAAGGACGTGACGCTGATCACCCTCGGCGACGTCTCCATCTACAGCACGTTCATGTATCTGGAGCAGTACGTCCGCTCGAAGGGATACGAGACCGAGATAATACCCGGGATCCCGGCGTTCTGCGGAGGCGCAGCCAAGGCCCGCGTCCCGCTCACGCTGGGGGACCAGTGCCTGGCCGTGGTTCCGTCGGCCAAGGACAACCCGATGCTGGAAGAGGCCCTGGAAAAGTTCGACAACGTCGTCGTCATGAAGGCGGGAAATAGCGTCGAGAAGGTCCTGGACATCCTCGAATCCAAGGGATACGGCCCCGGGTGCGTGACCGTCGTCAGCAACGTGGGGATGCCGGACGAGTACGTCGGCCCCGCCGACGCCGGCAGGACCTACGGGTATTTCACCACCCTGATAGTCAAGAAGAACTTCGAGAAGGGCTGCTGATGCCGGCGATGGCGCCGCTGTACGTCTCGGCAGGGGACCGTCTAGTCACCGTGTTCGGCGGCGGGAACGTCGCCCTGAGGAAGATCAGGCACTTCGACGGCTTCCGCATACGCGTCGTATCTTTGAAGGTGCTTCCAGAGGTCGAGGACGAGGCGGACGAGGTGATCCTGTGCGAAATCGCGCCAGCGACGGTGAGGAAGTACCTGGAGGGAGCCTTCATCGCGGTCGCCGCCACGGACAGCAAGCAGATCAACGCGATGATCCGCGACACCGCCATGGAGCAGGGCGTGCTGGTCAATTCCGCCCACGGAGGGGGAGACGTCCTCATACCCTCGGTGATAAGGAGGCGCAACTACTCCGTCTGCATCTCATCGGAAGGCAGGGTCCCCGCCTTCCCGCCTTACGTGGCGGAGGTCCTGGACCCGGTGCTGGACGAGTCCTTCGACTCGATGATGGACGTCATGTCGCATGTCAGGCCCCTGGTGATGGGGAGCATACCCGAGCAGAGGGACCGCGCCGAGGTGCTTCGCAGGATACTCCATGACGACGGGATCTGGGAGAGGCTCAGGGCGGGCGACGTCGAGTCGGCGAAGGCCATGGCCGAAGGGATGGTGAAGGAATGATAGTCAGTTATCACGTCACGCACGTGTCTGCGGGAGGAGTGGCCGGGCTGAACGAGGTCATCACGGCCCTGGAGAAGAACGCCGAGGGAAGGATATCCGAATGCGGAAAGGTGCAGGAATACCTGATAGTCAGGACCTGCAACCGCTTCGAGGCCTACACGGCCACCGACGACGGCGATGCGGTGAAGGCGATGTTCGAAGGCCTGACCCGCGACTTCATACCGGCCGGCGACGGGGAGGTCTCGTTCATCCTGGACGACTACTCCAGCGTCAAGCACCTTTTCAGGGTGATATGCGGCCTGGAGTCGCTGATAGTGGGCGAGGACCAGATCCAGCATCAGATAAGGGATTCGTACATCAAGTCGCGCGCCGACGGGCACATAGGCAAGAGGCTCTCGTTCCTCTTCGACCACGCGCTGACCGTCGGAAAGAGGGTCAGGTCGGAGACGTCGCTCAACAAGGGCGCCGTGTCGGTGGGTTCCGCGGCAGTGGAGCTCGCCGAACGCAGGCTCGGTTCCCTGGAGGGCAGGACGGTGGCCATATTCGGAGCCGGAGACATGGCCGCGGTCATAGCCAAGAACCTCGCAGGCAAGGGCCCGGACGCGGTCTTCGTCTCCAACCGCACGTTCCAGAACGCCACCATCCTGGCCGAGCAGCTGAACGGGACCGCCGTCACCTGGGACCGCATGGACGAGACGCTGGAGAACAGCGACCTCGTATTGGTGGCAACGTCCGCCCCGCATCCCGTGGTCCATGTGGACAACGCCGTCCGCGCGATGGAGTTCAGGAAGGACCGCCCCCTGCTGATGATAGACGTCTCCGTCCCGAGGAACATTGAGCCGGAGGTCGGGAACGTCCCGAACGTTTCCCTGGAGACCATGGACTCCCTGCAGAACATAGCGATGGAGAACGTGGCCCGCAGGACCGCCGAGATAAAGGACGCGGAGCACATAATCAGGGAGGAGCTGGCCAAGATAGAGAAGGAGATGTCGGAGTCTGAGGCCAACGCGATCATCCGCGACCTCAGCCTGAAGTTCACGTCGATCAAGGACCGCGAGCTCTCCATGGCCAGGACCCGCTTGAAATCGGCGGACCCGGAATCCGTCATCGAGGACCTGACCAGGTCGCTCGTGAACAATCTCACTTCGGAGCTTTACATGAACATGAGGAAAGCCTCCAGGGAAGGCGACTGGGAGACCTGCGCCGCCGTCAGGAGGCTGTTCGGATTGGAGGATCGTTGAAATGTATTATCCACAGGTACGCATGAGGAGGCTCAGATCGAGCCGGAAGATCAGGGACATGGTCGCCGAGACCAGGCTGGACCCGTCGGAGCTGGTCCTGCCGCTGTTCTTCGATGCGAACATAGACTCCCCCCGCACCACGGACTCCATGCCCGGGGTGATCACGTATCCGCTCTCCGGATACGACGGGATCGCCAAGGAGCTGGAGGACGCGGGGGTGGGCGCGGTGCTCGTCTTCGGGATACCGGCGTCCAAGGACCCTCTGGGGTCGGACGCGTATTCGGACACCGGCGTCGTCCAGGAGGCAATCAGGGGCCTGAAGGCGGCCTCGGACCTGCTGGTCATCGCCGACCTATGCATGTGCGAGTACACCGACCACGGCCATTGCGGCGTCCTGGACGGATGCGGGAACGTGGTGAACGACGCCACCATCGAGCTGTACGGCAGGATCGCCGTGTCCCAGGCGAAGGCCGGGGCCGACATGATAGCGCCCAGCGGGATGATGGACGGGCAGATCGCCTACATCCGCTTCGCTCTGGACGAGGCCGGGTTCCAGGACGTCCCGATCATGGCGTACAGCGCCAAGTTCTACAGCGCCTATTACGGGCCGTTCAGGGACGTGGCCTGCTCCGCGCCGGGCAAGGGCGACCGCGCCGGATACCAGATGCCCTGCGGAAACAGGCGCGAGGCGATGAGGGAGATCGACATGGACGTGGCCGAGGGCTGCGACATAATCATGGTGAAGCCCGCCGGCCCCTATCTGGACATAATCCGCGAGGCGGCGGACTCCTACAACCTCCCGATCGCGGCCTACCAGGTCTCAGGCGAGTACGCCATGATGAAGGCGGCGGCCGCCAACGGCTGGATAGACGAGGACAGGGTCATGATGGAATCGCTGCTGGCCATCAAGAGGGCCGGCGCGGACATCATAATAACCTATTACGCCAAAGAGGCGGCGCGCAAGCTGAGGGAGAGGAGATGAGCAGGTCCTCCGAGCTGTATTCATGCTCCAAGGCGCTCACTCCCGGAGGCGTCTCCAGCCCGGTGCGCGCCTTCTCCCCGAACCCTCTCTTCATAAGCAAGGGCCAGGGTTCCCGCATCTTCGACGTCGACGGGAAGGAATACGTCGACCTGTGCATGGCGTACGGCCCCTTGATCGCCGGGCACGCATGTCCCGACGTAATCGACGCCGTCAAGGACGCCGTAACCCTGGGCACGGTCTACGGCGCCCCCTCGGAGCCGGAGCTCAGGCTCTTAGAGGAGATAACCAGGCGCATGCCGTCATGCGACATGGTCCGCCTGGCCTGCTCGGGCACGGAGGCCACCATGCATGCCATAAGGCTGGCCAGGGGCTACACCGGGAAGAACGGCATAGTCAAGATGAACGGAGGGTTCCACGGTGCCCATGACGCCGTCCTGGTGGCCGCCGGATCGGGATCTGCCCGCGGGGTCCCCGGGTCTGCGGGAGTGCCTGCGGATGCGGTCAGGAACACGTATTCCGTGGAGTACAACGACGCCGGCGCCTTCGAGTCGCTCCTGGACAGGAACGAGGACATCGCTGCCGTCATCATGGAGCCCGTCATGGGGAACGTCGGAGTCGTCCCGCCGAAGAAGGGGTATCTGGAGGAAATGCGCAGGATAACCCGGGAGCACGGGGTCCTGCTGATATTCGACGAGGTCATAACCGGGATGAGGCTCTCGGAGGGAGGGGCGCAGAAGCTGTACGGCGTGACCCCCGACATGACCACCATGGGGAAGATCATAGGCGGAGGATTCCCCGCCGGCGCCTTCGGAGGAAGGAGGGAGATCATGGAGAACGTGGCTCCCGCCGGGAAGGTCTACGCGGCAGGAACGTTCGCCGGGAACCCGATCAGCGCCGCCGCCGGCTACGCGCTGCTGAAGCACATGGACGGGAGGTACGACGACCTCAACAGGTCCACCGCCGACCTCGTGTCCGCCCTCAGGGACCACCTGGAGGATTCCGGAACCGAGGGATGCATCCAGTGCGTCGGGTCCATGTTCTCCATAGGCCTGGGATGCGGCTCCATCTCCAACGGGACGGAGGCCCAGGGCGTGGACAGGACGGTTTTCTCCGCGTTGTTCCGCCATATGCTGGACCAGGGGATCTACCTTCCGCCTTCGGCGCTGGAGGTGGAGTTCATGTCTTCCGCGCACACGCAGGAGGACGTCGGAAGGATCACGTCCGCGTTCGAGTCGTTCCTGAAGAAGGTGAAGGCATGAAGGTCGGGACCAGGGAGAGCGCCCTCGCCATGAGGCAGACGGAGATGTTCGTCGACGCCATGCGCGCCTCCGGGTTCAAGGGGGCCCTGGACGTGACCGGGATGAAGGCCATGGGGGACATCGACCTCACCTCATCCCTGGACAAGATGGGCGCCGTCGGAGCCTTCGTCAGGGAGCTGGACGAGGCCCTGCTCCAAGGGAGGATAGACGTCTCCGTCAACTCGCTCAAGGACATCCCGATAGACATGGCCCCCGGGCTCGCCATCGGGGCGATAATGAGGAGGGATCCCGTGGAGGACGTCATTCTCCCATGCCCTCTGGAGGGCCTGAAGGCGGGGGCCAGGATAGGGACCTCCTCGATCAGGCGCATATCCATGATCAAGGAGGCCAGGCCGGACGTGGAGTGCGTCCCCCTGAGGGGAAACATCCATACAAGGATGGACAAGCTCGACAAGGGGGAATACGACGCCATCGTCCTCGCCAAGGCAGGGCTCCATCGCATGGGGATCGGAAGGGAGGCCTACGTCCTCGACCCCTCGGCGTTCGTGCCGGCCCCTGCCCAGGGGGCGGTCGCCATCGAGTGCAGGTCGGACGACGAGGAGACGCTGGCCCTCCTCTCCGCAATCGACGACAAGGTCACCAGGGAGTGCGTGACCATCGAGCGTCTCATAATGAAGGCCCTGGGGGCGGGGTGCTCCTCGCCCGTGGGGATCAACGTGAGGAAGCTGGTCGGAGGGTTCGGCGTCAGGGCCGCCTCCTACATGACCGAAAGGCCGGTGCACGAGTACGTCGTGATCCCTCACGATTACAAGGAAGAGGACATAGCGGACATAGCCGGAAGGCTCAGGGGAGAGTGAGAAAAATGGCAGGAAAGGTCTATCTAGTAGGCGCCGGCCCGGGCGATCCGGGGCTGCTCACCGTAAGGGCGTCGGAGCTCATCAAGCAGGCGGACGCGGTCGTGTACGACGCGCTGGCCAACCACGACATATTGAAGGAATGCAAGGAGGGGGCCCTCCTCATAGACGCGGGGAAGAGGGGCGGGAACCACACCATGACCCAGGACCAGACCAACGCCAAGCTCGTGGAGCTGGCCGAGGCCGGAAAGCTGGTCGTCCGTCTGAAAGGCGGGGATCCGTTCATGTTCGGCCGCGGCGCCGAGGAGGCCGAGGAGCTCAGGAAGGCGGGAATGGAGGTGCACGTGGTCCCCGGGATCTCGTCCACCATCTCCGTCCCGGAGCTGTGCGGGATACCCGTGACACACAGGGACCACACCCCGCTGGTCACGTTCCTGACGGGCCATGAGAAGTCCGACAGGGACGAGGACCGCATCGACTGGCGCGCGCTCGTCGGAGGCCATGGCACCCTGGTGATCCTCATGGGCATGGGCAACGCCGGGCACATCTCGTCGGAGCTCGTGGCAGGAGGAATGGATCCCGACACCCCCGCGGCCATCATCACCGAAGGGTCCACCCCCAGGCAGAGGATAGAGCGCACCACTGTGTCCCGCCTGGAGGAGACCATAGCTTCCAAAGGGCTGAAGGCGCCCGGCATCATGGTGATCGGGACCGTGGCCACGCTGCACGACGTCCTCGGTGACCTGAGATGAGCCTGAGGGTGGCTTTCACCCGCCCGGAGGACAAGATTCCGGAGTCGCTGAGGCTTGCGGAGTCCCTGGGGATGACGGCGATGGCCGCCCCCTCCCTCCGCATAATCGAGGGCGTCCAGGAGCAGTTTGACGCCGCCGAGGGCCTCCTGAGTCGGAATCTGGTCGACTTCGCCGTGTTCGGGTCCGGGACCGCCGTCGAGGCGTGCGCCCGGAGATGGGGGGACGAGAGGCTCGCCTCCCTGTTCTCAGGCTGCCGCGTGGTGTCCATAGGGCCTCACACGTCCGACGTCCTCCGTCTTCACGGGGTCGTCGCCGGGATGATGCCTCAGGACGACTACAGCTCATATGGAGTGGTGGACATGCTCTCCGGACTGGTTTCCGGTCGCAAGGTCATGCTGGTGAGGTCTGATTCCGGCTCCGACGTCCTGGTGCAGGGATTGGAGGAGGCCGGGGCCGAGGTCGTGCTGTTCCAGTCGTACCGTCTCGAGGAGGCGGGGGAGACCCCGGAGCTGTCGAGGATATTCGATGCGCTGGAGGCCGGATGCCTGGATGCGGTGGCGTTCACCAGCCCCATGTCGGCGTCCGTCTTCATCGGGAGGATGCGCGAGAGGTTCGGAGACCGCGCCGATTCCATCCTGGATTCGACGGCCGTCGCGGCGATCGGCAGGCCCACGTCCATGAGGCTGAAGGAGCTGGGCCATCCTCCTCGCATAGTTCCCGAGAAGACCACGTTCAAGGACATGCTCCAGGCGTGCCTGGACGTTCTCGAAAAGTAACGGTTTTTATTCTGTATTAAAAGAAAGGCGGGGGAAGACCCCCCTGTTTCCGGTCAGAGCGAGCCCTCGACCATGTCGTAGGTTATCATGTAGGTGTGGTCGGACGCCTTGAACGTCTTGTCGAAGTCCGGGAAGTAGGTCTCTATGTACTTCTGGTTGACGGAGTCGCCGTAGCCTTCTCCCACGAGCTCCGGATACATCGCCTCGGCCATGTAGGAGACGGTCAGCGCCGGGGGCATTATCGAGTTGAACACCACGAAGTTGCCCGACTTGTAGGACTTCAGGGATGTGAAGCAATCCGCGGACTTCTTGTACATCTCTGCAGGGTCGATATTGCCCGCGTACTTCCAGGATGTCAGATACATGAAGAAGTCCTCGTTGTACGAGAGGATCCATTCGTCCCCCTTGTTGAACTCCTTGTAGGTTGTGTCGCCCTCCTCGAGAACCCCTTTTCCTCCGGCGGCGATCGCCATAGGGGTGTAGGAGCCGTTGAGGTTGTCTATGCAGTTGGTCATGTATCCGCACATCACGGTCTTCCTCTGCCCGTCGGAGAGCTTCGACGTGACCTTCTCGTCGATGTCGGCGATCACGTCCTCGTAGAACTTGACGTAATCGTTGGCGTTCTCGGCAAGGCCGATCATGAATCCCGCGGTCCTTATGGCGGACACGGACTCCTTGAACCCGTTGAAGTCCAGGTGCACTATCTGGACCCCGCTCTTCTCGAGCTTGGCCTCGTTACTGAGGGATTTGCTGTAGGTCAATATGACCTTCGGCTTCACCTTGAGGCTGGAGAACTTCTCCACGTCCACGATGTTGTAGCTGGTGTTGACGTTTTTCTCGACGTCGTAGAGGGTCTTGAGCATGGTCGCCGCTTCTTCTCCCGACGGAGAGAGGGTGTATCCGTTCATGTATTCCATTCCGCCTATGGCCACCATGGGGATCAAGACGAACTGGTGGATCCCCATGAAGGACGTGACCGGGTACGATATGCCCGTGGGGCCGTCCGAAAGGTCCTGGTAATACATCCTCGTGCTCTTCTTGTTGATAAGATCGTTGATGACGCTTACGTCCTTCGAGTCGATCTTCTTGTCCATGTTCGCATCGGCGATCGCCGAGTACTTTCCGCTTTTGATCAATGCGTTGACCAGGTCGACGTCCTTGGAATCCAGGACGCGGTCGGCGTTGGCGTTTCCGAACACCATCAGCACTCCGGACGCAGGGTCGAAGGAGTCGGCGATGACAGGGTCTATCACGCTCGGGGTGTCTCCCCCAGGCGTGTCTCCCCCAGGCGTGTCTCCCCCAGGATTATCCGGAATCTCCGGCGTTTTATCGTTGCCGGAGTTTCCGCCGCCGTTCATCATGGCGAATGCGGCTATGGCCACGACGGCGACCAGCGCCACCGCGACTATCGCGATAATGACGTTCTTGTTCATTCTTTCACCTTTTTCTCAATTGTCATAGTCTGAGTCGGATTCGTCTTCTGCAAGCTCCTCGCACTCGTCGTAGGCCTCCCTCAGGGTCTCGAGCTCCTCCTGGGTCGCCTTCCAGTATCCGCGGGAGTTGGCCTCGGCGAGCCTGTCTATCATCGCCATGAGGGCCCAGTTGTTGTTCTTCCGGAGCCTGTCCCTCATCTCCTTGTCGGCGATGTAGACGGCCTCCATGTCGCTGAAAACTCCGGAATCCACCGCTCCCGTGGTCGCGGCCAGCCCCAGGACGTTCTCGAAGCGGTCGTTTATGTGCTGGGCCCCGTGGTAGTCCGTCCTCAGCATCCCGTCTATCCATTTCGGGTTGAGAAGGCGGGTGCGGACCCCGTGCTCTATGGACCTCCTGACGTCCAGCGTGCGCAGGCGGGGGCCGGCGGAGTCGGTGATGTACATGGCCGCCCCAGACCCTCTGGCCAGGCTCACGGTCTTGCTGAGGCCCCCGAAGAACTCGTAATAATGGTCCAGGTCGATGAGCTCCCGCTCCTCCATGTCCCTGGTCTGGGTCACCACGTCCACCCTTCCATGGTTCATGGTCATCAGCCCGGGGACGTCCAGCCCGCGATGCCTCATCGAGTACGCGTGGCCCATGTTCCTGACGAATATGTCGGAGAGGTCCTTCTCGTCCTTCCAGGAGGACGAGTTCACGGCGTCCGTTATGCCGCCGGTTCCGTAGAGCCCCTCCCCGGGACCGAAGAGCCTGCATCTGGAGAGGTCCCTGGCATCCTCCTCCGAATATCCTTCGGATATGAGGCGGGAATAGTTCTCGCGGGTGTTCCTGGCGAAGTTGCTGACCTCGTCGTCCTCGTCCATCGAGTCCAGCTTCGCGAACAGCGCGTTCAGGCCGGTGACGATGTTCGAGAACATGTCGCGGAAGAACCCGCATATGGTCACGGTCACGTCGATCCTGGGACGGCCCAGCTCCTCCGGAGGTATGGGCTCGAAGCGGGAGGCGAAGTCCCTTCCCCCTCTTCCGCGGCGGAATCCGAGGTATCTGAGGATCTGCCCTACGGTCGCGCCTTGGGTGCGCGAGGTCTCCAGGCCCCACATCACGACGGCCACGGAGCGGGGGTATTCGCCGTTGTGCTCCCTGCGGTACAGCTCTATGGTCCCGTCCGCGGCCTCCGCCCCTCTGGCCATGGCCGCGTCGCTGGGAACCGCGTTCGGATCGAATTGGACGATGTTGTATCCGGAAGGTAGGATCTCGGGGTTCCTCTGGGCGTCCCCTCCGAGCTTGACCTTGGAGTATCCGCCTTCAAGGGCTCTCAGTAGGCCGGGGATCTCGTCGCACCTCCTGGCGTCGTCCAGTATCCTCCCCTCGGTTTCCAGCGATATGGCCGCCTCCGGCCCTGCGCCGTCGGGGACCTCGCGGCTCCTGTTGTATTCGCGGCAGATCCTCTCGGCGTCCTGGCCGAGGGCCTCCTCCAGCGGCACGGCCTTCCCGTGGGGGAACCTCATGGACTGGAACGCGAACTCTTCCGCCTCCTTCTCTTCGAATCCCTTGCCGAACACGTGGAACCCGTCCGGGATCAGGGACTCCCTGATGTCGTCCAGCTCGTGCTCCAGCTCGTCCACGTCCGTAGGGAGGCGCATGGACTCCGCCTTCGCTCTCAACGTTTCCAGGACGTTGCCGCTGCGCCCCTTGTCGGCCGTGAGGCTCTCGCGATACTCGGCGATCAGCGCGCTCAGGTCCGACAGGTCGCCGTACAGGCCGCTTCTGACGAACGGCGGGGGCATGTAGCTTACGTGGACGGCATGGGAGCGGCGCTTGGCGATCATCGCCTCCGACGGGTTGCCGGAATAGTACAGGTAGAAGTGCGGGACGTCGCCGAGGACCATGTCGGGATAGCATTCCCCGGACATCGCGTTCTCCTTGCCGGGAAGGAACTCCAGGGTCCCGTGGGTGCCTATGTGGACGACCGCGTCGGCCTTGAAGACGTCCCTCAGCCATTCGTAGAACGCGAGGTACTGGTGCTGGGGAGGCATGTAGGGGTCATGGTACGACTTGGGATCCGAGGCGTTCCCGCGGGGCGGCTGTATCCCTATGAAGACGTTTCCGTCCCTGATCCCGGGGATGACGTATCCGTCCTCGTCGGCCAGGATGGAACCGGGCTCCTCGCCCCATTCGCGCCTGACGGCGTCCGGATGCCTGGAGCCTCCGCGGTATCTTATTGCTTCGTTGCTTCTTTTCACCCATTTGGAATCGTTCAGGATTCCGTTTTTGACGAATCTGTCGCGGATCTCCGAAGGCCCCATCGGAGCGGTCTCGTATCCGGAAGACGCCAAGGCGTCCAGTATTTTGGAAAGCGATCCGAACGTGTCCAGGAAAGAGCCTCCGAACAGGCTCCCCTCCCCAGGAGGATAGTTGTATCCTATTATCGCGACGCGCTTGTCTTTATTCTTATGGCTCCTGAGCCTTAGCAACCCTCTGACCTTCCCGACCAGGCGGGAGAGGCGGTCCTCGATTATCC
>JAEEGK010027420.1_pt1 | contig 11504 bp, 11 predicted proteins | sample 8958771 | NCBI WGS metagenome assembly JAEEGK01 (sample SAMN16246547, study PRJNA631951) | gut metagenome | biome: gut microbiome; feature: rumen; material: SC-attached | host: Bos | place: Iran: Karaj | collected 2018-10 | reverse complement strand
TGTCTTCTCACGTTGTCATCCGTGTTATTTCCCATTTTCGTTGATGCTGTTTCACGTTGTCATTTGACGCTAATGCCGACCGTACATTAATAACCTACGCTGCCTACATTATTAACCTACGCTGCCTACATTATTAACCTACGGAGCGTACATTATTAATGTACGGTCGGGATTCGTACTTGATGGCATGGCGAACAATATTGAAAGAAAACATAAAATGTTGCTGTAAGTGGCATGTATTTCGGATATTTTGTGTACATTTGCACGCTTAATCGTGTTTCTACAATCAGACGAACATTCAAAAATCAATAAATACAGCAAGAAAAATGACCAACAAACAGTTTAAGAGAACCACCGTGACATCGGCCTTGCCCTATGCCAACGGCGGTGTACACATCGGCCATCTGGCCGGAGTCTATGTGCCTGCCGACATTTACGTGCGCTATCTGCGCCTCAAGAAAGAGGATGTGCTGTTCATCGGCGGTAGCGATGAGCATGGTGTTCCTATCACCTTGCTGGCCCGCAAAGAAGGCGTGACGCCGCAGGACATCGTCGACCGCTACCACAAACTCATCAAGGACTCGTTCCAGGAGTTTGGCATCTCGTTCGACATCTACAGCCGCACCACCAGCAAGATTCACCATCAGTTCGCCGCAGAGTGGTTCAAGAAACTCTACGACGAGGGAAAACTGGTGGAGCAGACCACCACGCAGCTCTATGATGAGGAAGCCAAGCAGTTCCTGGCCGACCGCTATGTGGTGGGCGAATGCCCCCACTGCCACAACGAACGGGCCTACGGCGACCAGTGCGAGAAGTGCGGACGCGACCTCTCACCCACAGAGCTCATCAATCCGAAGTCGACCATCAGTGGCTCTACACCCGTGATGAAGGAGACAAAGAACTGGTATCTGCCCCTGAACGAATACCAAGAGTGGCTGAAACAGTGGATTCTGGAAGGCCACAAAGAGTGGCGACCGAACGTCTACGGACAATGTAAGTCGTGGCTCGACATGGATTTGCAGCCGCGCGCCATGACCCGCGACCTCGACTGGGGTATTCCCGTGCCCGTGGAAGGAGCTGACGGCAAAGTGCTCTACGTGTGGTTCGACGCGCCCATCGGCTACGTGTCGAACACGGTGGAGCTGTGCGAGAAAGAGCCGGAACGCTGGGGCAACTGGCAGCAATGGTGGCAAGACAAGGACACCCGACTGGTGCACTTCATCGGCAAGGACAACATCGTGTTCCATTGCATCATCTTCCCCTCGATGCTGCATGCCGACGGCAGTTACATCCTGCCCGCCAACGTACCCGCCAACGAGTTTCTCAACCTCGAGGGCGACAAGATCTCGACCTCGCGGAACTGGGCCGTGTGGCTGCACGAATACCTGATGGAGTTTCCCGGCAAGCAGGACGTGTTGCGCTACACCCTCTGCAGCAACGCCCCCGAAACCAAAGACAACGACTTCACCTGGAAAGACTTCCAGCTGAAGAACAATAGCGAGTTGGTGGCCATCCTGGGCAACTTCGTCAACCGCACCCTCGTGCTGACGCACAAGTTCTACAGTGGTCGTGTGCCCGCCTGCGGACCTCTTGGAGAGGCCGAGCAGGAGGTGGTCAAGGAGATTGCCACCTTCCCCGAACGCATAGGCCGCAGCATCGAGACCTACCGCTTCCGCGAGGCCCTCGCCGAGATGATGAACCTCGCCCGACTGGGCAACAAATACCTTACCGACACCGAGCCCTGGAAGCTCGTCAAGACCGACCCCGAGCGTACCGCCACGGTGATGAACCTCTCGCTGCAGATTTGCGCCAACCTGGCCGTGCTCTGCGCCCCCTTCCTGCCCTTCACTGCCGACAAGATGCACCGCATCATGAACCTGCAGGCGCTGGGTTGGAAAGACGCCGGAAGGGCCGATATCCTGATGGAAGGTCACCAGATTGACCAGCCCGAGCTGCTCTTCGAGCAGATTAGCGACGAGACCATACAGGCGCAGGTCGACAAGCTGCAGGCCACCAAGGAGCAGAACGCCCTCAATGCCTGGCAGCCCGCTGCGGTCAAGGAGAACGTCACCATCGACGACTTCGGCAAGATGGACATCCGCGTGGGTACCATCCTCGAATGCCAGAAGGTGCCGAAGGCCGACAAGCTGCTGCAGTTCAAGATTGAGGACGGTATGGGCACCCGCACCATCGTCAGCGGCATCGCCAAATACTACCCCGACCCGCAGGCCCTTGTCGGCAAGCAGGTGTGCTTCATAGCCAACTTCCCGCCGCGCACGCTCAAGGGCGTCGAGAGCCAGGGTATGATTCTCAGTGCTGAGGACAAGGACGGCCGCCTCGTGCTCCTCACCCCCAGCGACATGGTCACCCCTGGCTGCAATGTCGGGTAAAAAAGAGAATAAGTAACACCCAAACAGGCATCTTCTCCAATTAGGAGAAGGTGCCTTTCTTGTTTTTAAGGGATGAGTTTGTGTTGGAAATGAGTGTGTTGTGGGGCGGTGGGAAAAATACGTGGCCGTTTGGGAAATTTACCGGGGTTTAAGTGGTATCTTTGCACCAGAAACGAAAACAAAGAACAACCAAAACAGAAAGGAGTAACAAGATGAAAACTTCGAAAGTAATAGTAATGGTGATGGCCGCATTGGCCCTGAGTGCAACCCCGGCGCTGGCACAGCGTCCCGGTGGTGGCGGCGGTGGCGGAAGCCGCGGCGGTGGCCACAGCAGTTCGATGAGTAGCAGCAGCCGCTCGTCGGGCAGCTCGTACAGCGGCAGCCGTTCGAGCAGTTCCTCGTCGAGCCGCAGCAGCTCGTTCAGCGGCAGCAGTCGCTCGAGCAGCTCTTCTTCGAGCCGTAGCAGCTCGTTCAGCGGCAGCAGCCGTTCGAGCAGCAGTTCTTCGCCTAGCCGTGGCAGCTCGTTCAGCGGCAGCCGTTCAAACAGCTCGGTGCATGGCAGCGGCGCCCCGTCGCGTGGCGAAGGTGTGCGTCAAGCCCCCTCCACCCGCGGTGCCCGCGAAGCTGGTGTCACCTCGGGCCGCGGTGGTGTGCGCGAGGCAGCTCCTCGTCGCGATGTCACTGGCGGTTCGCCTAGGGTGGGTACCCGTGGCGGCGCTCCCACCGATGCCCCTGGTGGCCGTGTGTCGAGCGGTCGTGCCAACGATGTGTCGCCCTACGCCCGTCCGGGCCGTCCCGGCGGTGTGTTGCCCCCGAGCCATCGTCCCATACACCCCGCACCCTACTTCCACCATCCGTGGCACCATCACTATGTGCACTGCCACCCCATCTTCTGGGACCCGCTGCCCCCGCGTCCCTGGTACTGGCCCGGCTTCTGGGTGTACTGCAACAGCTACTGGTATGACTACCATGTGACCGATGTGGTTGTGGTCCACGACTATGTGCAGAGCAAGTACAATGTCGACCTTGTGACCTACGGCATCAGCGGCGACATCATGTACGCCATAGTGCGCGACGGCGGCGACACCTACCTGCAGGTCTACGACAAGGACGACCACCTGCTTGCCGAGCAGAAGATCAACCGCAAATACTGCAACATGGTTATCGACAGCGAGAACGGCGGCTGCTGGATAAGCAAGAAGAACGAGAAGGATGCACTGCTCTTCATCTGGGCCGACGGCCAGCTCCTCATCTACGAAGCCGACTAAGGTTTTAGGTTATACAATAACGATACACCCCCTGCGCCGAAAGACGTAGGGGGTGTTAATTAATGTTAAATACGACATACTCGCGACACTTTTTTCGCGTTTTTGCTACTAACATATATAAACGGCAGATAATATCCTGTAGTGTTAATCGACAGACAAGAGAGGGAATTCACCGCCATGGTGCATCGCACAGACCGCATAGTGCGTCGAATCTGCGTGTTCTTTTCCGACCGCAGCGCCGAGGGCATACGCGACCTCTATCAGGAGATTGTCTGCGAGATGTGGCGTTCGTTCCACCGCTTCCGCCGTGCCAGCTCGGAGACCACGTGGGTCTACCGCGTGGCCCTCAACACCGCCCTGCGGCAGCGCCGCAGCCGCAAGCGGCAGCCCATCCTGGTGCCCTTCGAGTGCCAAGGCTTCGACACTATGGCCGCCGACAACGGCGACGGCGGCAACGACCTTATGGAGCGGCTCTACCTCCTCATCGAGCATCTGCCCGCCGACGAGCGGGCGCTGGCCTATATGTATACCGACAATATGTCGCTGCGCGAGATTGCCGACGTGCTCGACACCAGCGAGAACGCCGTGAAACTGCGCATCCGTCGAATAAAAGAGAAACTAAAAAAGCTTAACGATGAATACCAAGACCAATGATGACGACCTCCTCGACGCCCTTCGCGAGGAGTGGGCCGAATATGGCAAGCGGCTCGACCGCGCGCTCGACAACTGTCCGCCGGTGAAGCTCAACTTCAGGCCCATGCGGCGTAAGCTTGCGCACCTGTCGACCGTGCTGGTGGCGGTGTGGCTGCTGCTTATGGCCGTATCGGCCGTCAAGGTGCCCGAGAGCGAAGGGCATCACATGGCCGGCATGCTGGCCAGCCGCCCCGACGAGGCCGTCGTATGCGTAGAATCAATATTGTTGGCAGTATGAGGATAGAGACCAGATACTTTCTGTGCTTCATTGTCGCCACGGTGCTCAGTGTCGGTGCCGTGGTGGCGTGGCGTTGGCTGCCGCGGCCCCTGCCGCCCGAGGAGTGCAGCGAGCTCTATCGCGCCTATATGGACACCCCCGGTGTCGGCGCCACCTTTATCCGCGGCTTCCAGGTCAACGACACCGTCAGCGTCGACGTCACCCTGCTGCAGGCCACAGACTCCGCTGGATGGGAAAGATTGGTAAACGACACCAAATTGCCAAACGATACAAAAGAAGTTCATAATGACCTTACGCAAAAAAGAACAGTATTGTTACGCTACACCCCAAAAGGTTATATGACACACCATACTGACTCTGTCTCTCTCAACAACGATCTGATGGCCATCGACTGGACAGAACAGACAATTGCCATCTTCCATATCACGGATAAGAAACAATCAAAAAGCATAATAATGTATAACATAAAGAAAACAAAACACGCTTAAACAAAACAATCATGAAACAGAAGGTCATTACAATTGCACTCCTTGCAGCACTTGGGACACTAGCAGTTAGCTGCCAGAAAGAAAACATTAATGAGCTTTCGCCCGTCACCTTACAGGCGGAAACTGCCTACACAGTAACCTACTATGTGGACGGCGAGAGGTTCCAGTCTCGAATGAACAACGACGAGGAGCTGACGCTCCTACTCAACAGGCTTGCAGCGTTGGCTCGTGGGGGTCACCGTGTTGCCGTGTACAAGGGTGATACGGCAAGCCAATCTATTACAAAGGAAAAGATAACATTCCGCACAAGAGACGAAAATAAGGCAGCTATATGGGCAGAGCAAATGATTCAGGATGGATATAATGTTGAGATATACTTTGATGAAGGAACTGGCGAGTACGTTTGCATCGCTACCAAGTAACACAAATTATTAACCACCAAACACAATGCCTATGAAGTTTATTTGACAATACATACGGCAGGGCCAAGTCTCCGTGTCGCTGCCGTAAAAAAAGTGGTGCCCCGCAGGGAGAGTGCATAAAAAAAAGATTATGAAACACAAAAAAACACTCTTCCCTGCCTCTCGGCACCACAGACACAGAGCAACCAACTCTGCATAATAAAAACGTCATATTAACGTTATTATTGTGTAAGTTGGCAGAAAGATAAAAACAATTACAAATTGCGAATAACCAGAAAGATATGAAAAGAACAGAATTTGTTTTATTGGCGTTGGCAGCATTGATGTGCTGTCAAGTGACGGCACAGGATACTATCGATGGACGGCTTCGCGTGGAAAACTATTTTTATCCACAATACTGGCCATGGAAAAACATCCAAAATGCAACTGTAGGTGTAACAATACCCCTCAGCAGCAACGGAGAGTTTGGTGTCCTATACGAAACCACAGACACATTGACTATTTACGGCATTGCAGCTGCAATCCGAGACGGCTCCGAAACACACACGTGTCTGGATACCTCTTATGCCAACTCTTTCGAGTTCCTGCGGATTTACGAATCAATTCATGCCTCTGGAAGCGATACGCTGCGCTGTATCGACCAAGTGAAAGTGCACCTCCACACAACCCCCATTGCATACTATGCCAACTTCAACCGCATCAATCCCACTAGCCCTGTGGGGATATGGCCGATGTATGAACAATATTTCAATGCACCGATTGTCGCTGTGGACTCGTTCTATATTGGGATGACTATGTATATTCCAATGTCATCCGGCACTCAGACAATCTTCGCGTGTCCTCCATTGCTTTTGGGGAGTACGGCAGCAACACACGACTATAGAATGATTGTACATATGCCTGACAATGCCTATATACCTGGCTGGACTACTGGGAGCGCCCCATCCTTTTTGCTTTTCCCAATTCTTACACCCGACTCTTCTGTTGTACCCAACGACACCGTAATAGTCGGCGACACAAACATCGTATCCAGTGACACGGTAATAGTTGGCGATACCCTAATTATCACCGACTCGATTGCCGTTTGGGACACTCTCGTAGTCAACGACACCACGATTACCTGCGACACACTGTACAGCAGCGACACCTCGGTGATTTGCGACACCATGGTAAGCATTGACACCATTGTGACCCTCGACACCATTGTGAGAGTAGACACCGTATTGCTGAACGACACCATACTTGTTATCCCCGAGAGGGGCCTGCTGGGGCGGATGGTAGGTTTGATGCCAAACCCTGCGACAGCGACGGCCAAGGTGGTGTCGAGTTTCGGAGTGTCGACGATTGAGGTGTTCAGCATGGCCGGCGAGCATATGCTCACACTGCGCCTGCCCGACACACCGCTCTCGGCCACCCTCGACGTCAAGGCCTTGCCCCGCGGCTCCTACATCGTCCGCATCCACACCCCGATGGGTATCACATCGAGGAAACTGATACTGCAATAGCAATTACATAACGATAATTGTTGCAACAGACCAAATTATTGTATAACACAATAAAACATATTTATCATGAAAAGACTTGTTTCCATACTATGTTTAGCATTATTGCCTTTCCTCGGCCTACATGGTCAAGGAAAAATAGAACAATTGTATGCTATGTACAGCGACCAATCCATAATACGTGAGTTGGGGTTAGACAAGTGGGTGGTATACAGCAACTGCGGGGGACCGTCATTCTCGTTGGTGGAAGACGCCAACACAATCGTAAACTTCATATATCTGCCTACGGAATTCTCATCGGTATCTGATTTCACCATCCTGGACAACCGTGTGTACTTCTGCGGCAAACTAAACACTACAGACCCTGTGATGGGTTATTTCGACCTATACACATTCCCTTCTACCACAATACACTACAGCAAAATTACGGGCGTTGACATACTAACAGCAATAAAAGTATACGACACCTATCTTTATCCACCAAAGGGAACAACAAAACATGTGCTTATGCTTGGTCGAAAAAACAAAGAAGGCATACTGGTTGACGCCATTTCTGTAACAACAGGTGGCTGGGACACTTATTACATAAAACTGCTTACCGAAGGGAATAAAACCGTATTGCACGACGACATAGACATCCTCGGAGGGCATGTCGTTATAGCTTCACGCAATTCAGAACATTTCAGTGCCAACGATGACGCAACTCTTTCCACGGGCACAGGCTACGTCTGGTATATCAACAAGCCGACACCTCCGTATGCCCCATTGCTGACATCGCAGGATTATTTCCCCATTCCCAATATAGTTGCTGGCAAAGAGCTTAAACTTGCCGCCTGCGAGAGCAAAGCATGCGTGGTAGCCGCTCTGGCATACAAAAACAATGGCGATTTACCATCTCCGGGAATACATGTTTATGGCTATGAATACCCAACTAACATTGCTTCAGTCCGAATCCCGGACGATAGCATCGACAACGAAACACTGAAGAATCTGTGTTACGACAAAACGATGAAAAAAACGGAACTCCTTCTGCAATACAATGACGAAGATTATAACGGAAGCATCATCTATACTCTGACACTGAGTTCATACCCATGGACATGGCTATATGGGCGCATATACGAAGGACATAAAATCAACTCGTTGATAACACGGAAATACAGCAGCGAACTTTTCGTGGGCTCAGGCGTCGACGTAAACGATGGCACTGGTCTCGACCTGTACTTCTATAAGAACACAGGAGATACCATCTGCGCCAGAGGGACTTCCCGACAATTAAGCGACATTGACAGAATGCCTCTAAAAACAGGCAAAAAGACATACGAAAATATATTTCATCCAGAATTCACAGCCGTCCCGACCGAAAAGATGACTGCAAAATATATAATATGTGAATAACAACAAATAACGACAGGAGAACCATATCATGAAAAAGATACTTTTTGTTTTTGCAGCAACAATGGTGTTGTCGTTGGCGTCGGCACAGGATACCATCCACACAACCATGCCTCTCGACAACTACTTCTACAACTATTGGCCGCAACATTCACTCGGAGATACAATGGTCTGTGACTATTACGTGGGTTACGGAGCTTACGACTATATGGGAATTGTGTTGTCAACCAGCAACAAAATCACCATCTACGGCTTTGCCATAGGAGTTGTGGTCAAGTATGCATACGGCTGTTACAATGATTACGTGTGGGACTCGGCGAGCCATAGTTATCACGGAGTCGACCCCAATGGGTATTATGATGACAACGGAGTGTGGCATCTTATCGGCGACTCGGCATTGGATGAGTCGTATATGGATATTTCCATTATGCAGACAACAACCAGCCATCAAGCCTACCAATCCAGCGACTCGGTAAGACTGCATATGAAATACGACACCGTCGCGTATTACCTCGACCAGGAATTCTCCGATATTGATTTTTGGCGCAGTTGTCCGCCATTTCCGGTGTATGAGAAATATTTCAGAAGGCCACCGCTTGTTACCGGCAAGTTCTATCTTGGCGGGGTGAATCATTCCGCCGAACTATGCGATTTACATGGAGACCCGATATATCCTGAGATCAGGGTAAGAGGCTGGGTTAAACTAAGTGAAGACGTCTATGAGAAAGTGGCAATTCAGTCCGATGTGAATTATTTCGAAGAATACAGCAATCGGCCATGGCATTGGTTCTTCCCTATACTCACCCCCTGTCCCGACACAAACTATCAGACCTCGACGCGGACCACCACATGGGAACGCTACGTGAGCCTGCAGCCCAACCCCGCGAGCGACGAGACCATGGTGTTGTCGAGCTTCGGCATCGACGAGGTCGAGGTGTTCGATATGGCCGGCAGCCGCGTGCTGCGGCAGGAGGCCTCGGGCCTCTCGGCCAAGCTCGACGTCAAGGCCCTGCCCCGCGGCTCCTACATCGTCCGCATCCACACCCCGATGGGCATCACATCAAGGAAGCTGGTGGTGCAGTAGCACCGTCTCCCATAGCCGACCGAGGCCCCCGGAACGACTGTTTCGGGGGCTTTTTTTGTGTCATTTCAATTAACATAAAAACTGTTAAAACAAGGCTGATTTTTGCTCAAAAATCTCGCAATGGAAATCAAGCAGTTACGGCGATTTTTTGACACTTAACTATCTGTATATATGTGTTGTAGGTCAAAAATTAACCCTTAACACCCTGATACCCAGGACCAACGCCTTATCATCTCCTACTCATCGACCTACCATCGCCTTATCATCACTTACTCGAGTAGGAGATGTTAAATTTAACATTTGGTTTTGATAGGTTTTTGAATGGTTTTTGTACCCGAATCATCCCCTGTTTGACCCCAAGGTGACCCCCTAGCGAAATACGACAACAATATTTTTTTTGGAAGACAACAATGACAACAGGGACATCATCCCAGCGCATGTGCGCCGGTAAAAAACAAGTTGTCTTTATTGTCTCTGTTGTCTTCAACACACATAAAAACAAATTGTCTTCAAGAAAAAAAATAACATGATGTAATATTTATTCATTTGTTGCGTTTAGGGTTACAAAACAATATTTAACAACATACAACAATGAAAAAAGGAGCAATCGCAATTATCGCCATCGTGGCCGTGGTGGCCATCGTGGTGATGTGGGGCATAGGCGTGAACAACCGCCTTGTTACCGCCGACGAGAACGTGCAGAAGGCCTGGAGCCAGGTGGAGAACGTCTACAAACGCCGCATGGACCTCATCCCGCAGCTGGTGAATACCGTGCAGGGTGCCGCCAACTACGAGAAGGGCGTGCTGACGGAGGTGACCAACGCCCGCGCCGACGTGCAGCAGACCACCGTAGACCCCTCGCAGCTCAGTGAGCAGCAGATTGCCGCCTATCAGAAGGCTCAGGACAACCTCACCAAGGCGCTGGCCAACACCATCAAGGTAACCGTGGAGCGCTATCCCGAACTCACCGCCACCCAGGGTTTCCGCGACTTGCAGACGCAGCTTGAGGGCACGGAGAACCGCATCACCGTGGAGCGCGGCAAGTTCAACGAGGCCGTACAGGCTTACAATACCAAGCTGCGCCGCTTCCCCACCAACATCATCGCCGGTATGCTGGGCTTCGAGAAGAAGGGCTACTTCACCGCCCCCGAGGAGGCCGCAGAGCCGGTGAATGTGGAGTTCAATTTCTAAGGAGTTAAGGAGACAGTAGATAAGTAGTTAAGACAAATGTTTCGTTGGGTCAAACATATTGTTATATCGCTTTGCTTGGCGCTGTCGCTGACAGCGGGAGCACAGACGGGATGGCTGCCGGCGAAGACGAACCGGCTGGTGAACGACTATTCGGGCATCCTGTCGGACAAGCAGCGCAACGCGCTGGAGCAGCGGCTGGTAGCCTTCAACGACTCTACGTCGAACCAGATACTCGTGGTCATCACCCCCACCCTGGGCGGCGACGACGAGCACCATGTGGCACAGCAGATTGGACAGACCTGGGGCGTGGGCCAGCAGGAGTTCGCCAACGGCGTGGTCATCCTCCTCAAGAGCAAGACCCCTGACGAGAACTGGGGCGCCGTGGCCATCGCCACGGGCTACGGCCTCGAAGGGGCGCTGCCCGACGTCTTCTGCAAGCATATCGTCGACGACTGCATGCTCGGTCCGCTGGGCGAGGGCGACTACTATGGCGCCCTGACTTCGGCCCTCGACGTCATCGAGGCCGTGGCCAGGGGGGAATACAGCTATGAGCAGTACCGCAAGGACGAACGGCGCGAGGGCTTCATCGCCCTGGGCGTCTTCGTGCTTTTCATCGGCATCATCATCGTGCTGGTGGCCATCGCTGCCAAGCGCCACCCCGAACACTGGAAAGGGGGCGGCACCGGCAGCGGAGGCGGCTTCTTCTACGGCGGAGGCGGAAGCTCGTGGGGAGGAAGCTCGTGGGGTGGCCGTTCGGGTGGTTTCGGCGGCTTCGGCGGCGGCCACTTCGGCGGCGGCGGCGCATCGGGAAGGTTTTGAAAGATAATACTCAA
>JAEEGK010027419.1_pt1 | contig 11504 bp, 7 predicted proteins | sample 8958771 | NCBI WGS metagenome assembly JAEEGK01 (sample SAMN16246547, study PRJNA631951) | gut metagenome | biome: gut microbiome; feature: rumen; material: SC-attached | host: Bos | place: Iran: Karaj | collected 2018-10 | reverse complement strand
TGTTGAAAAAAAGAGTGCCCAGAACAGGACTCGAACCTGCACGCCTCGCGGCACACGCACCTGAAACGTGCGCGTCTACCAATTCCGCCACCTGGGCATTGATTAAGCACCAATTGCTAAATCTCTCTTTTGTTTCAATATGTCTGGAGCGGAAAACGGGACTCGGACCCGCGACCCCAACCTTGGCAAGGTTGTGCTCTACCAACTGAGCTATTTCCGCATTCTCTTCTTCCTGACGGAAGGCATCTCTCTTGATTGCGGGTGCAAAGGTAATGCTTTTTTCTAAACTGACAAAACTTTTGGCAACTTTTTTCTCAAAAAAATGCTAATCCATCCGGTTTTTGTAGTCTTCATAGCCATATTCGCGCAGTATTTCGAGTTTTCCGTCCCTGTGGAGCATGCCTATAGCCGGGTGCGAGATGCCGTTGAACATGTTCGTCTTCACCGTCGTATAGTGAATCATATCCTCGAAAACAACCTCCTCGCCAACCTCCAGTTCATGGTCGAACTGCCAGTAGCCCATGAAGTCGCCGCTCAGGCAGCTGTTGCCGCCGAGGCGGTAGTGGGGTTGGGTGTTGGGTGATGGGTGTTGGGTGTTGGGTGATGGGAGTTGGGGGGCTTCCACATGCACGGCCCCGCGGACATCGGGGAAATAGGGCATTTCCAGACAGTCGGGCATGTGGCAGGTAAAGCTCACGTCGAGGATGGCCGTTCTGATGCCCTTGTCCTCAACAATGTCGACCACGTGGCTCACCAGAGGGCCCGTCTGCCAGACAAACGCACTTCCCGGCTCCAGGATAATATGAAGCCACGGGTAGCGGCTGTGCAGGCCCCTTAATATATTAATAAGGTGTTCTACGTCATAATCCTTGCGCGTCATCAGGTGGCCGCCGCCTAAGTTCAGCCACTTCAGCTGTGGGAACCAGCGCGCGAACCTGTCCTCAATATGGACGAGAGTCCGCTCAAGCACGTCGGCCCCGCTTTCGCAATGACAGTGGCAGTGGAAGCCCTCAATGTCGTCAGGCAGCCGTGCAGGCAGCTTGTCAGCCGTCACGCCGAAGCGCGTCCCAGGGGCACAAGGATTATACAGAGCCGTTCCAACCTCCGAATACTCTGGGTTCACGCGGAGGCCGATGCTGACGCCCTCCCCCACCCGATGATGCAGGCGCTCGTACTGCGTCAGCGAGTTAAACGTCAGATGACTGGAGCAGCTTACAATCTCGTCGAACTCCCAGTCCGTGTAGGCCGGTGAGTAAGTGTGAGCCCTCTCGCCGAACTCCTCGAAAGCCAGTCTGGCCTCGCTCAGCGAGCTGGCCGTCGTCGAACCGATATACTCCCTGAAGATGGGGAACGTCTTCCACAGAGCGAACGCCTTGAACGCCAGGATAATTTCCACGTCGGCACGTCGCGCCACGTCGGCTATCAGCTGCAGGTTCCGTCGCAGCCGCTCTTCCTCAATAATATAAATAGGTATATTCTTCATCATTATCAGTACTGTTCGTTGGCTGAAGGGAAAAAGAAAAAGGTTGAAACTGATGTCAGTATCAACCCTTTCTGTGATTCCGGCGGGATTCAAACCCACAACCTTCTGATCCGTAGTCAGATGCTCTATTCAGTTGAGCTACGGAACCTCCGCTTTCTGATTTGCGGGTGCAAAGGTACGCACTTTTTTTGAACCTGCCAAATTTTTCGCTGACTTTTTTCAAAAAAAACTTCAATAACGCCCCCAACAAGCCCCAAAACGCCCGATTTCAACGCAAAAACCACCCCTCCAGAGTCAATTCCCCTCCTGAGTCAGAAGCCCCCCAAAATTTCCCTCCTGAGTCAGGAAAGGCTACGGGTAGGCGAGCTTGCTCGGGCGCTCGGCCCACGGGGACGCTTTGCTTGCAAAGAATGGGGCCAGGGGTGGTCTGAAGAAGCGCAAAAGACATACGACCGTTCAGACCCCTCCTAACCTCCCCTAACTCAGGGGAGGAACTGTCCGCCGCGGATTCCCCTCCTGAGTTCTTGCATGCAAGCGTCCTTCGGCCGAGCGAGGAGGGGCCAGGGGTGGTCTGAAGAAGCGCACCAGACATACGACCGTTCAGACCCCTCCTAACCTCCCCTGACTCAGGGGAGGAATACGCCGTTCCCTCCTGATCAGGAGGGGCGTTTCTACTTCAGCTTCTCAACTAGTTCCTCAATCGAGCAGCAGACGGCGCTGAAGAGCTTGTACATCAGTTCCGGCTCCTGCCGTTCAGGGATGTAGGCAATCGTCGTGCGGCCTCTGCCTGCAAACCAGCCCGCTTCCGTATGGGCACTTCTCCCGCAGGGCAGAACCAGCACACACGTATCGCAAGCCAAAACGCAGAAACAGCGGAACACGGCCAAGTTTGGAGTTCTTCCTGATACTATCAGTGTAGCTATTCCTCAAACTTCATTCCTCTGGTTCTGCCGCTATCCCATACTGTTGTAAGGACATCTCCTTGGCAATTGGCTGTGCAGCCTCTCTAACCATTGGCGTATATGCTTCAACGACATGACGCCAATCATTCGGCGACATGTCTGGATAACGCTCACCATACAGTTCTATGGCTTCACGCCTTAAGTCTTCATCGCTAATAGCAGCATCCATTTGGAGGCGCTGATAGATAAGATTACGAATATCACTGTCATCCTCGATATTCTCCAATTTGCGGACACCAAAAGTTTCGTTCTCCTTGAAATTCTCAACCTGGTCCATCACCTCGCGGAATACCTCAGGCGTGTACTGTGGTGGATAACCATTTTTGACGAGACAAATCTTGATTTTCTTCTTTAGGTCTTCTCGTACAATCGTATTATTCAGCCAATCTGCGTATGACGACTTGGCATCAATAAGGTCTTTTATCTTACGGGCAAGGCTTTTGCATTTTTCATTGACAACAACGCCATCCACATTCTTGTCTTCACCATATTCAAAGTTGTATTGATCACGCAGGTGAATCAGAATATCATAGAACGCCTTTTCCTCAAATGTGAGTCCTAACTTCCTGAAGCTTTCACGATCAGCTTTCAGCCCATTGAGAATCTTAAGGGCTTCGTCCATCGCCTTTTTGATAATATCCTCGGCAGCATGCTCCTGAGTGGCGCCAGCCTCTTGTTCAGACAAGAATTTACGCCGCTCATGATACAGTTTGATAGTCTCTTCCATCATCTCTTGGAACTTCTTTGAAGCCACCTGATTGGTCTTGCCATACTCCGTTATCTGCTGACGTAGCAACTTGATGAGCATTTCCAGTTTAGAGGCAGGCATCTTGATATCAGACAATCGCTCTGTGAATTCAGGGCCAAAGATATCCATCTCTTCACCCTCTTCCAGAATGCTTTCCACATTATTATATTTCAAAGCCTCCTCCACCATCTTTGCCACCCGCTTATTCATCGTGTCAGTATCAGGTGCATCCGTTCCGTTCATCTTATACACCATACCGGCCACACCCATGAAGCATTGTGCCAAAGCCGACTCTTCTTCGCCCAATTCTCCTGATGGCTGACAAAGGTCGTAGGCTTTACGCATGCGCTTCACCAATTGCAGGAAGTAGGTCTTGAACGACACCTTCTTGGTCTTCTTACCATCCTTGCTCTCCGAGTTCAAAGTCTCAGTACAAGCAAACACGTACTCAGCCGCCTTGGCCAACAGCATATATCGCGTGGCTGGGTCTGTATTGACGTTCAGGAATGGTGTCAGGTCATAATCCTTGAACAAGGATTTCAGTATTACTAACTGTTCGCGGAAGATGATTGTAGCCTGCTCTATATCGTCCTTGTTAGGAGCAACCGAACTGCCGCCACCATACATCTTCCTTGCTTCAAGCATCTGGTCGCGAATGCCGATATAGTCAACTATTAAGCCGTATTCCTTGCCCGGATACTTTCTGTTCACACGACTGATAGTCTGAATCAACGAATGCTTCTGCAAAGGCTTGTCGTTATACATATAGGTGAGGCATTCCACATCGAAGCCCGTAATCCACATGTCAACCACGATGACAATACGGAAGTTAGAGTGTTCCTGCTTGAAGGCTGCATCCAGTTCGTCTGACCGCTTGTCATTCTTCACGCCACCCAGATAGTCATACATCTCTTTCTCGTCATTACTGCCTACGCTTGAGACCATAGCCATCAGAGGCATTTCTTTCAGTTTTTTCAGTTCTTCAGCTGTGACATCTTCACCTTCAGGAGCCTTTCTCTCAACAAACCATTCAGGATAATGCTCCTTGAATTTCAGCAACAGGTCGTATGCTATCTTTCGGTTGGAGCAGACTATCATGGCCTTTTGCACCCGTTTGGGATCAGCCTCCACAGCCTTCACATAATGATTGTGAATATCCACACAGAGCTTGTCAAGTCGTTCCGATTCTCCCAGCAGCACCTCTAATGAACTCATGGCTTTCTTGCTCTTAGCGATGTCCTCTTTCGTTGAGCCCTCCTCTGCACAACTGGCATAGTATGCCTCAATCTCTTTCACCTTTTCTGAATTCAGCAGTACCTTAGCTATTCTTGGGTGATACTTGATGGGAACGGTGATTTCGTCGGCCACAGCCTGATCCATCGTATAGCGGTCTATCTCGTCGCCGAACGTCTGATAGGTCTCGGCAATAGGCGTACCTGTAAAGCCGACAAAAGTTGCATTGGGTAGGGCTTCGCGCAGTACGGTGGCGTATGGCTTGGATATCATCGCCTTCATGTTCTCGTCAGCATCCTCGCTGAACTTGATACGTTTCGAGCCTTCTATCTGTGTGCGATGTGCCTCGTCGCTAAAGCAGATGATGTTGGCACGATCATTTATCAGCCCGATAGCATCATCTTTTCGGTCGCAGAATTTCTGAATGGTGCAGATGTAGAAGCCACCACTCTGACGCTGACCCAGTTCCTGGCGCAGCTGCTTTCGGTTTTGCACGATGGCGACTTCACCCAATCCCAAATATTCGGTACTCTTGGTAAACAATTTGGCACCTTGCTTCTGCAAGTCTTCTCTATCAACAATCATTAGGATGGTTGGTGACCCCAACTCAGGACAACGCATGGAAAGCTGACGGGCAAGGAAAGCCATCGTAAAGGTCTTGCCACAACCCGTAGCCCCAAAGTATGTTCCGCCTTTTCCGCTTCGTGTCCTTACAGAGTCCTTGATGCTTTCACGCAGCAGACGGCTGGCAAAAAACTGAGGATACCGGCACACGATTTCCTTTTCGTCGCTATCATAGTTGGTATCTTGGAAATAGACGTAGTCTCGGAATATCTCCAAGAACCGCTCCGGGCGATAAACGCCCTTCACCATGGTCATCAGTTCATTGAATGAACCTGCTGCCACCTCATCTTCGTTTTCCACACGCTTCCAGGCATAGAAGTGTTCGTAGGGTGTGCGAACGGTTCCCAACTGGGTTTTCACGCCGTCGCTGATACATGCCAATGGGCAATAGTGCAGCAGGTGAGGAATGTCGCGCCAGTATCTGATGTTTATCTGCTCCCAAGCCTTTTTTATCGTGGCATTGGCATCCGTAGGACTCTTCAGTTCAATGCAGCATACAGGCATACCGTTCACATAGAGCAGCACGTCAGGTCTTCGGTTCTTCGTTTCGCCATTGTTCACATAGTCTATGGTAAACTGATTGACCACACGGAAAATGTTGTTGTCTGGATTGTCGAAATCTATCAGGCTAATCATCATGGGCTCACCAGCCTGAGTCACATACTGTATGCCGTTCACCATCCAGCCATACACTTTATGGAGTGTGGCGAAATCGGTATCAGCACCCACAAGTCTTACGTTGTCGGCTATTTGGCGAATCTCGTCTTTGGTCAGATTGTGATTCTGCTCTCCCAGGAAGTGGTGCAAGTCATCCATGTAGAGCACCTCTTTTCTGTTGGCTCTGGGTATGTCGTCGCCATAAACATACTGCCATCCTTCTGCTTCGAGGAAAGCTACAAGCGCATTCTCGAAATCGCTCTCCACGAAACGACCATTGATATTCTTCAAACGAGTTTTTGCCATAAGCGTTTGTTGCAGTTAATTTATATCTTCCACGTCAGATAGAGTGGCAGACTGGTAGTTTCTGTCCCTTCGCAATCATTGACAGCAAGGTTCTTCAGCGACAACTTACATCCCCTTCGAGGTTTGTATTTTTTGCAGAATTGCTTGTAGCTCTTTGCCTGCGTGTTCGCTGCTGACTTCACTTCTACCGGTACTATCTCACCATTCTCTTCAAACATAAAGTCCAGCTCGGCAGTATTCCCCGACCGCCAAAAATAGGGATTCCTGCCATAGTATGTAAGTTCATTCATCACATAGTTCTCCACCACGGCACCTTTGAATGTTTTCATGGTGCCTGATTCATCGAGGAAATCCCTATATCCGAGTCCCAACCTGCGACACAAAAGCCCGATGTCAGACATATATACTTTGAAATAAGTGGCATCGGCGTAAGCCGAAAGAGGAATCTCGACATTCTGTACAAGCTCCAGCATGTGTGCAAGTCCGGCATTCTTCAGCCATTGCAGGGCGCCTTCCAGTTCGTGTGCCCGTTTGCCCTCTTTGACATGCGAGAACATGAACTTGTTGTTCTCCTTGGCGAGTTGCTTGGGGATGGAGTCCCAAACAAGCCGAATCTTTTCTATTTCCGCAGCAGGTGCGTGTTTTGAAAAATCATCGGCATAGTCGGACAGTATCTCATCTTGTATTTCCTGAACAGACTTGAAGTCGTGGTTATTGACATACTCCTGCACCACTTCAGGCATTCCCCCTACTGCATAGTATTCTTTCAACAGCTGTTCGAGAGGACGGGCATATACCTCGGGAATCTCCCTGTTAAGGTTCCAGTCAGCCAACAGCTCGATATACTTTTCCCCGTTGTTTGCCACGACAAACTCTCTGAAAGTCATCGGAAACATCTGCATACGATTCACCTTACCTACTGGAAAGGCAATATTCTCATTTCTCAGGGCTACGCCTAAGAGCGACCCTGCGCAGGCTACATGAAGCTCGCGCATGTTTTCGCAGAAATACTTTAAGGCCGTGATAGCACGTGGTACTTCCTGTACTTCATCCAATATCAACAGCGTTTTTCCTGCGGTTATCGTACATTGTTCCAACAGTTCTATCTCTCTGATGATGCGCCGTACATCGAAGTCATAATCGAATATGGCGGCATAATTGTTGCTTGACTCAAGATTAATGTAGCATACATTGTCAAAGCAGGAGTGTCCGAACTCTTTTAAAGTATGAGTCTTGCCACATTGGCGCACACCTGTGACAAGGAGCGGCTTGCGTCGGGAACTGTCGCGCCATTTCAACAATTCATTGAAAAAATCACGTTTCATAATCTTCTTGTTTACAAAAACCTTACCACTTTTGTCCATTACAATAACGTTTTTGGCACGACTTTATTGTTTACGTACTACAAAATTCCTATCACTTCCTTGTCTCAAGCGACCCTTTGATGAGTATGGGGCAAAGATTGTTCAGTTGCTCTTTCAGTTGGGCGGCAATTGCTTTGCGCTCAAGATAGATACTATTTATCTCTGCAAATGCATCTTGGATTTTTATATCAGGGAATGGAACTTTAATGTTGCAAAGATTATCCCAAGAAAGGAGTTCTTGCGACGATCCCCACGAATTGAAACGGACTCTACGATCAAACTCTGACCTTAGGAAAAACGAATATAAATACTCTGGATTAACAATGGCTTCATAATCACTCTTTATTCGGAATGCATTGTAATTCCATGTAACAATTACACTATGATTCTCTTTATTCAATGCAAGTACCAACATATCTCTACCATCGGTTCTACTATTATAAGCAAAAACGAATTTATCGATAACCAAGAACTTTGATAAATCAGAACCTATTAAATCTGCTTTGGTATTGTCAAATTGCTTCCTATTTGTTATGCCTCTTACAGAGGACTCTTTATAAAATCCTTCCGAATTCTTTTTATCTACTCTTTCTATTATTTCCCCCAATGGTATCACTTTACTTTTTTTTGCCTCGTCAAAGTGCCCATCACAGACAAGTTTCAAATCATCCACTTTGCTTTGGTATGTGGCGAGGTTGTTTTGGAGCGACAGATAAACATCAACGTATTTTCGCTGCTGCTCGATGGAAGGGAGAGTGATGTCAAACTGAGATAAATCTCCAACTCTGAAATAGTTTCTTGCCGAACCAATTGCTTCATACCAACATCTACGTGCAAACTCATCACGTTTTATGAACATGTTAAGATATTCTGGTAGCACAACATCTTCTCTTATAACATAGAATACTTCATAAAGGGATGAGCATATCGCTTTATCATACGATGTATTTAGTACTATAGAATTCAATTCCATTCTTGCTGGATTGAAAACAAAGTCATTACGATAAAACACATTGTATATAGAAGTGTCTGCATCTTCCTGTTTAGGACGAATAAATCCGTCTCGGGAAACGCCCCAACTTTGCAAATCCTCTTTTCCATCGTACTTCTCACGACGCTGCTTGATCAAATCTCCCAATTTATACTTACTCAATCCCATAGCCAATACCTTTAAATGCCTCTTCAAGCATACGCTGTGATTCTTTTTCCCTTGTCATCAGCTCACGCATCTCCTCCTGTATGCGAGCCATCTCCTTGGGATAGTCAATCTCTAAGTCGTGGTCGATAAACTCAATATACTTGCTGGGCACCAGCGTCCAGTTGTTCTGCTCTATCTCCTCGATGCCTACACTCCTATAAAGCTCTGGCTCAGCAAAATGCTTTCCGTCAGTACCAACGCTCTGCCATTGGTGATAGAGGTCTGCCACACGCTGAATCTGCTCCGTGATGAGCTGTACCTTCTTTTTCTGTTCACCCTTTACAGGATTCTCCGTCCAACGGCGCAAATCCATAAACAAGATTTCGTGTTCACGATTGCGCAGCTCTCGCCCATGATAACGACCGCCTTTCTTGTTCTGATTCAATATCCAGAACGTTACGCTGATATCGGTGGTGATGAACAGTTCCCTGGGCAGAATGATGATGGCTTCCACCTTGTCGTTCTGTATCAGACGTTTGCGGATTTCAAGTGCATCGGTATCTCCCAAAGCGCCATTGGCCAACAGGAATCCTGCTACGCCCGACAGCGGTTTCAGGTGCGACAGCATGTGCAGAATCCACGCATAGTTAGCGTTGCTTTCGGGTGGCAGTCCATAGTCCGTCCAGCGGGCATCATTCTTCAGATTGTCATCCCACCATCCTTTCAGATTGAAGGGCGGATTGGCCATAATATAGTCAAAGTACAACCCCTTATGAAGGTCGTTGCTAAACGTGGAATCGTTCTCGGAGCCAAGGTTGTGGCTGATGCCGCGAAGGGCAAGGTTCATCTTGGCCAGGCGGTAAGTGGCAGCATCTTTCTCCTGCCCGTAGATGTTGATGCGGCTGATGTCGCCTTGACGGGCTTTTACCAGTTCGGTACTCTGGATAAACATACCGCCCGAGCCGCAACAAGGGTCGTAGAGTGTTCCGTCAAAGGGTTCTATGACTGTGGCAATCAGCTGCACGGCATCGTGAGGCGTGTAGAACTCACCTTCCTCCTTGGTGGCATTCACGGCAAACTCCTTCAGGAAGTACTCATACACGCGACCTATCAGGTCTTTCTCCTCGCCAAAGGTTTTGTGGCTAATCTTGTTCACTTCGTCCACAATCTTCTTGATGTCGTTGGCACCCAGATTGCGTTGGGTAAACGTACCTTCCACGAAGCAGCCCTTCAGATAGGCATTACTCGTAGCAATACTTCTCAGGGCTGTATCGAGTGCCACGTTCAATTGTGGGGCTGGTGTATTGATGATGGTCGACCAGCGGGCTTCTTCAGGCAGGGCGTATGTACCGTCCATATCGTCGAAGAAAGCCTTGACGATTTCTTCATCGTCAGGATCTAAGTCTTGGTCTATGAGTTCTTGACGGAGCTCTGCCAGACTATCCTCGTATTTCTCACCGATAAAACGGAGGAATACGAGTGTCAGCATCATATCACGTTTCTCGAAAAAAGAACCGGAGTTCTTCGCTTGCCGCAGAATATCTCTGCACTTGAACAGGATGTTGTCGAGATTCAAAACCTCTTCTTTTGCCTTCTTTGCCATTTTATAGTTTTAAAAATGTTTGTAGTTGTTTATGGCAAAAGCACTTATTCGAGACTCGCAGACTAAAACTCTCACCTTTCAGACACACCGAATAACTGCTAATGCTGTTATTATTTACCCTCAAAATTGCATCGGCACCTCCGCTGAGGCTCGTTGAGTGTCGGCCGATTTGACAGCCTCAACTCCTTATTTACGCTGGCGGCCCCCAAAAATAAGGGGTCAAACGTATGAATACGAATAGCCGATAGCCGACTGCAAAGATACGATATTCCTGTCGAACGGCCAAATTTTTCGGCCATTTTTCTATAACGTATACCTATTTTATTGGTCACTACATCGGCAGAAGGTGGTATATACGGGCATATTAAAACTGTAATCTGTAATTCTGTAATCAGTATTCCGGGAATCTAAACTGCTGAAACAGAGAGCGGAACGGATTGTGTAGGTGTATAGTAAAAACCGAACGGTGACAGTATGACAGATGACAGTTTTATAATGGGCACATACGCCGAGAAAGAAGAAAATATGTATAATAATATTATACTATATATAATATATATATTATATATAGTATATTCTTTTTAGCGGGTTTTAAGCGGCCCCTATAAAACTGTCATCTGTCATACTGTCATCGATTGTTTTGGGGGCACGAATTTTATTTCATTTTTTCGTGATTTTATTGCCTGAAAATTTGGTGGTCTCAGATTTATTTTGTACCTTTGCAATGCATTTAAAAATGCATTGCGAGTGTGGGCTGCGGCTCAGCAAAACTCGGGCGAGCTCGGCTCTGCGTTCACCTTGCACCACACTTGCACCAGCAATTGAGAAGTCGTCCGGCGACGACGAACTGGGGCAGTTAAGACGTCTAACTGCGGCAGATAGAACAGCTAAAACGGCCAATTAGCTGACGAAGCCGGCGACGCGCGCGAGCAGAACCTTAGTATTAACAATTTCGACCCTGTTAAAAAACACAACTTTGGCAGTAAAAGTAACTTTGCAGCAGATATGAAACAACTGATAGTCCTGATATTCGTCATTGCAGCGGTGGCGCTCTCTGCAGCCACGCTGAACGAGGAGCTGAAATACTACCTCGACCGGCACAACGTGCAGGACGAGGGCTATGAGATGATCGTGAACTTCGCGACCAACGGCGACACGATGCTGACGCACCTGCCCTCGGAACCACTGCAGCTGCTGAACGTGGGCAAGTGGAAGGGCTTCCACAGAGAGGGCACGGGGATAGACCGCGACACGCTGGGACGCATCAGCTTTGCCCACTACGAGGCCGACACGCTGGTGACGGGCCTGCGTACGGACTCAGCAGAGATCTATTCGGGCGATTTTGCCCAGGGACTGGCCGAGGGGCACGGCTGCTCGCTGACGAGC
>JAEEGK010027418.1_pt1 | contig 11505 bp, 8 predicted proteins | sample 8958771 | NCBI WGS metagenome assembly JAEEGK01 (sample SAMN16246547, study PRJNA631951) | gut metagenome | biome: gut microbiome; feature: rumen; material: SC-attached | host: Bos | place: Iran: Karaj | collected 2018-10 | reverse complement strand
TAAAGTTAAAAAGTATTTTTATAGAGTAATGTTGAAGTAAATTTTGCCCTCTTTAACGGAAACATTAACTTTGCCTTTATGTAATTCAATGATTTCTTTAGCGATGCTTAGTCCAATACCAGAGCCTTCTTTAGAGACAGAATTTGGACTACGATAGAATCTTTCAAATAATTGATCAGTGTCCATTTCATTATCTTCAACATCATTACTGAAAGTAATTTCTATCTTTTTGTTAGGATTCTTTTTAATGATTAATGAAGCTTCACCATTACTCTTAGTGTATTTCAAAGCGTTATCAAAGAAGATATAGAATAGTTCGTTAATGAGATACATATTTCCCTTCATATTGATATCGCTAGGAATATCACTATTAAATGATAATTGTTTGCTCTTAAATGTTGGGGCAAATGAATCCACACTTTCACTCGCAAGCTTGGAAAGTGAGAATTCTGCGAATGGATAGTTACTAGTGTTACCTTCATCTAATCTAGAGAGAGTCACTAATTGTTTTGTCATGGTGTTTAATCTAATAACTTGATCATGAATAGATTCAGTCCATTCACTCTTACCATGGTCCATTTCTACGAGTTCTAAGTCAGTTGAAATAATAGTTAAAGGTGTCTTTAATTCATGTGATGCATTAGTGATAAATGCCTTTTGTTTCTTATATGATTCTTCACTAGTTCTAAAGACAAGTTTACTAGATAAAATGATTAAAATAGCCAAGACGGTATAGCTTATGGCCGCGATAACCATTGAACTCATAAAGAAGTTATTAAAGGCGTGATTTCTTTCTGAAGTATCTAAGAAAGCAACATATGTGAGCCTTACTTCTCTTTCTTCCGTAACTGGTTGGCCACCTTCCGGAGTCATTATCCAATCGATGATGAAATCCGCCGGTTCTTCAGTGCTCGCTACTTTAAAACGAAGCTTACCAATTGTGCCATCTGTTTCACCACTGTTATAGACCTTTGTGGCCATGACATGACGCAATTCTTCATCGCTATCGCCTTGTGCGATATGCGTGTAGTCATTCCATACAATGCCGCCTTCTTCATCAAATGCAGCGGCAAAGTATTGTTCATTAATTTCTTCTCTTCTTGGATAAAAGCCACCTGGCTGCCAAGGTTGACCTGGCTGCCAAGGTTGACCTGGACCACCTTGTTGATCAATTGGCTTTGCACCAATTTTAAATAAAGTGCTTTGATGAGAATATTCAATAATGTTATTTAGTGATTCAGTAGTTTCATTTTCTGTTTTGATATGATTAGAAACGTTGATTGCAGCAATTGTCGCCGCTAAAACAAAAAGAATCGACACTAAGGCCGCCAAGATAAAACGTAATCTTAGTTTTCTAATCATCTTTGTACTCCAAGTAATAACCTTGGTAACGAATTGATTTAATCTTAACCTTGGAGTTAATACTATCTAATTTCTTTCTTAAATAGGATATAAACACCCACACGTTCTCGCTTGTGCTATAGGATTCAATATCCCAAACGTTTTTACTAATGGTGTCTTGAGAGACTACATTACCATTAGCCTTCATGAGTAAAGTCATGATTTGTAATTCTTTATTCATTAAAGTGACTTTATTATCACTATTGATTAAGCAGCAGTTATTAGTGTCCAATACTAAATCACCAAACGCTAATTTGGCTTCTTCTTCATAAGTTGGTTGACGACGGAGTAACGCTCTAATACGGGCTAAAAGTTCATCAACGACGAATGGTTTTGGCAAATAATCATCCGCGCCTAAATCAAGACCATGTATCTTATCTTCTGTTGTGGACTTCGCTGTGAGCATGATAATTGGAGTATCGATTTTATTAGTTCTAACTCTTTTTAAAACATCCAAGCCATTAATCTTAGGAAGCATGATATCAAGAATGATAATGTCATATTTATATTGATCGATATATAAAAGAGCTTCTTCACCATCAAAAGCACTGTCCACGATATAAGAATTACGTTTAAGAACAGTGGTTAAAGCTTTATTTAGTTGAATTGAGTCTTCTACTAAAAGTAATTTCATGCTTAAAAAGTATATTTAATACCTTAAATAAAACTTAAATGATTTTTTATGCAATAGCAATAATTACTTGTAATTATCAGTCATTTAAGGTTCGTTTTTAGAACAACGCAGAGATGATTTTAAGAACAGAGCAGATACTCTTTTTAATGCCTTTAAACTTATAGTCTTGTGGGACTTTTTCACTAACTTCTATCATTTGTTCAAAGTCTTTAGTGATATCATCCATGCATGGGCACTTATAAAGGATTGCGCCACATTCAAAGTGATGCACAAGGCTCCTAAAATCAAAGTTAATTGTGCCCACGAATCCTAATTCATTATCCGCGATCGCGGTCTTCATGTGATTAAAACCTGGTCTATAGAGGTAGATATTAACTCCAGCATCTAATAAGTATCTGAAGTTAGATTTAGCCATCCAATAGACGACTGGTTTATCAGGCATTCCTGGAACAATAAGATTAACTTCTACACCTCTAAGGGCGGCGCTTCTTAAAGCGTCTAATAAACTATAAGTAGGCACTAGGTATGGAGTAGAGATATATACCTTCTTTTGAGCGTAATTAAGAATATTGATATATGTTTGTTCGCCTAAAAGGGCACTGACATAGTCACCTGGACCATCACCAAACGGCATCACATACCCACTATCTTCGTATTCTGGATAATCAAAGTTCATCCATTTGTTATAGTCAGAAATATGGCCAACGACTAAGTTAAGGTTTTGTAAGAAAACAGCGATAAGGTTATTAATCGCACTGCCTTCAATCTTAATCATTGTGTCTTTCCAATAACCAAATCTATTAATCTTATTAGCGTATTCATCCGCTAAGTTCATACCACCGGTAAAAGCCATTTGGTGATCGATAACGACAATCTTTCTATGATCACGGTTATTATAAACACCAGATAGGATTGGTCTAAATGGATGGAACTTATAACATTTAATACCATGTTTGCCTAAGATCTTTGGTGTTCTAGCACTGATAGTGCCACCACAACCCATATCATCATAGATGATACGTACTTCAACACCTTCACTAGCTTTTTTAATTAATACCTGTTGTACTTCATCCCATATTTCACCATCGGCGATAATAAAGAATTCCATAAAGATAAACTCTTTAGCGAGTTTTAATGATTCTATTAATTCAGGGAAGAATTCCTCACCAGTAGCATAGTATTTGACTCTATTATTTGGGTGGACGCCTAACTTAGTAATGTTATTAATATATCTAAAAGCATTAACCGCGGTACCTAATTCTTCGCGATATTCTTTCTTTGCTTTTTCATCTAATTGGAAGTGCTTGTTATACGCTTCTGTTGTGGTTTTAATGATTCTCTTATCACGTTTATTTAAACCATGATTACCAAAGATTAAGAAAACAATAGAGGTAAATAATGGTAAAAGAAGCATGCCAACAATCCAAGGAATCTTAAATTCTGGATCTTCATGTTTATTGACGATTCTGAAGAAGATTAAAACCGCGATAACAAAGACTGCTACGCGAAGTGGAAGATACACTAACGCAACGATATTTCTAACTGTTTCATTAGCGACATTAGGATCATTGATTACTAGGATAACAACATCTTCAAGGAAGAATTGAATGAAAATAAATGCACCTAATTCTACTAATAGAATTAATATGATTAGAAAATATCCGGAGAATAGGTTTCTAAAAAACTTTTTCATAGTTTACCTCGTGCAAGATGATATGTATATGTTAGCACATTTTTGTGCTATTTTTTTACATTTTCTATTGCTTTATAAATATAAAGGTCTATGATAGTCGCTTGTATGATTGCTACTATCATTATTTCCGTCATTACATTCCTAGGAATCACATTATCCACTCTATTCTTCCCTAGACTCAAATTAGGAAAGATTACTTTAGATACATATTGGCTTATTGCTTTATTAGGAGCGATTGTTTTAGTGGCCACTACTTTATGCCCAATTAAAGAGATTGGCGCTTCTTGGACAAGTAGTGCTGCGATTAATCCACTTAAGATATTGGTGTTATTCTTTTCGATGACCATCCTCTCTATTTTCTTAGATGAAGTTGGTCTATTTAGATTCTTAGCGTGCTTCGCTGTTAAACACGCAAAGAATAGTCAAACAGCGTTGTTCTTTATTCTCTACTTCCTAGTGGCGTTCCTTACAGTATTCACCTCTAACGATATTGTGATATTAACATTCACACCATTTATTTGTTTCTTCTGTAAGAGAACTAAGATTTCCCCTATTCCATTTTTAATCGCAGAATTTACTGCGGCAAATACTTGGTCAATGATGTTTGTGATTGGTAACCCTACCAATATCTATTTAGCGACTTCCGCGAATATTACCTTTATTGATTATTTCAAAGTGATGGCAATACCAACACTATGCGCTGGTATTGTGGAAACACTTATTATTTATTTCATCTTCCGTAAGAAACTTGGACAAGTATTAAGCTGTGAGAACTGTGAAGCAGTCCATATTGAAAGTAAGTTTGATTTAATTGTGGGTGTTGCTCACTTATTAGTGTGTCTTATCTTCCTTATCATCTCTCCATATATTCATTTAGATATGTGGCTCATATCTTTGATATGCGCAGTATCATTATTAGTGTTTGTTATTATTACTAGATTAGTTAGAAAAACACAGTGGCATTATTTAACAAACCCACTTAAAAGATTACCTTATCAATTAATCCCATTTGTCTTATCAATGAGTATTATTGTTATTGCTCTTCACTATCAAGGAGTTGCAGAAAGAATTGGTGAATTATTGAATACCGTATCGCCTATCTTATCCTATGGTGCATCATCATTTGTAATGGCTAATATGGTCAATAATATTCCAATGTCTATCTTATTTGCGGATGTACCATTAGCCTTAGAAGGACAAGCATATTATCAAGCGATCTATGCCACTATTATTGGTAGTAACATTGGTGCCTTCTTAACACCAGTTGGTGCTTTAGCGGGTATTATGTTTCAAGGTCTATTATCAAAATACGAAGTCAAATTCACTTTTAAAGACTTCGTTAAGTATGGATCAATTATTAGTGTGCCTGTTATAAGTGCTGCCTTATTAGCGCTTTTCTTAATGCTCCACTAATCTAACATATCCATGAAGGATTTGTCATACACCTTATACTGATAACCTAGTCCAAGATTCTTATAATCTTGTTTTGAAGTCCAACGTCCTTCATATTTATCTTTGATTTCTAAGAACTGATTATAGAAAACTTGGTAATTATCTTTGTCGTTTTGTTTAAGAAAATTAAGCAATGATAAAAGCATTTGACCAATGTCAGCGCCATACTTATTGATAAGACATTTTGCTACTCTAAGCATTCTTTTATATAACTCTTGATAGTTTTGTTTGAACAAATAGGGAATCAAACCAGTGAATCTATTACGATTATCAATGAGTTTAGATGGCCTTCCAGCAATGCCAAACTCAAAAAGACAATTAAAATCAGCGATAAGCATGCATTGTGTTGTTGTGTGAACACCCATACCACATGCATCTGAACAATCGTAGATAAAAGCTTTATTAAGATAAACTTGGTTTTCTTCTTTGTTTAAGTATTCAAAGAACTCGATAAGCTCGTTTAGATAATGCTCTGTTGGATCATATGGACCATCCACTAGTACAGCAACACTAACTGGAAAAGAGTATTTAGGTTCTTGTTTCTTCTCAATGATTTGTCTAACTTCTTTTAGTTGCCTTTCATAGTATTCCCTATTAGCGTCAATGAGGTCTTGTTTGGTGACTTCAAACTCTTCCATTCTTTCTTTATTTTGATCAAAGAAATATTCATGAAGAGAACAGATATCAAATTCGAATTCTTCGAGCTGTTTTTTATCCATATTTAGGCCTCATATTTCCTTAATCTTTTAAACATATAGATAGGCACCATTATCATTAATACGCCAACGATAAGTGGAAAATAACTATTAAGTAATTTCATGAATGGTATATCACGATAATGTGGTATGACCTTATATAAGAATTCTTGAATGATGACAGCGTCCGCTAAAGCGGAAACAAACGTCATCTCTTTAATACCAATAACCATGATATCGTTCTTTTCTAATGCACCTTTTAAATTGATAATTGATAAAACAAACATCAAGATGACAAAGGCAATGAATATATAACTAACAATATCTTTAAAGTCATGTTTACTAGTGGTATCAATGCCACCTACTTTAAGAACAGCGAATAACAAGAATAGTATGGCGAACGCTAAAGCGAGAACCATCATAAAGAAGTATGATTTCTTTTTAGCTTTTCTATCAGCGTTCATATCTTTCCAGAAAATAAACTTACAAGCACAGACTACCGCTGTGGATAAGGAAGCGATAATTAAAATCATGGAGTTAGAAATAACACCTAAGCCAATCTTATAAAGAAAAGACACTAAAGAGATGATAGCCATTAATAAAGCAATCTTTTTAGGTGTGATTAATTTCTTAATCTTACTAGGTTTCTTCTTTTTCTTTTCTTTAGCCATAATGTCCCTTATTTATATTGTGATGAATATAAGGAATAGTAGAATCCCTCTTTCTTCATTAATTCTTGATGGTTGCCTGTTTCAACGATAGCACCATCATTCATTACAATAATGATATCCGCTTTTTCGATGGTTGATAATCTATGAGCGATAACAATTGAAGTTTTATCTTTCATCATATAGTCAAAAGCATCAGTAATAAGCTTTTCACTACGAGTATCGATATTAGAAGTAGCTTCATCTAGGATAACTAGTTCTGGATTAAGTAACATGATTCTAGCAATAGCAATCATTTGTCTTTGTCCTTCGGATAAGCCGTGTATATTACTAACCTTAGTCATATAGCCATTAGGTAGGGTATTAATAAAGATATCAGCGTGAGCTTTCTTCGCTGCTTCTCTTACTTCTTCTTCACTAGCATCTTTCTTATAGTAACGGATGTTATCTAAGATTGTGCCACTGAAAATCCAAGTATCTTGAAGAACCATACCAACATGGCTTCTTAAAGATTCTTTTTTAATGTCTAAATAGGACTTGTTATTGATGTTGATATGACCACTGTTAGGATCATAGAAACGCATCAGCAAATTAATTAAAGTTGTTTTACCAGCGCCAGTAGGACCAACGATGGCAACCTTTTGTCCTTTTTTGATTTCTAAATTAAAGTTTTCAATTAACTTTCTATTAGTATCATAATTAAACGACATATCTTTAAATTCAATACTATCGATACTATCAATTGAGGCCGTTCCATTATTGATATCATCATCAATATTTAAGAAATCATTAATTCTTCTTAGTGAGGCTTTCGCGTTTTCAAATTCTGAAACAACATTAGAGATTTCGTTGAATGGTTTTGAGTACTGATTTGTGTATGATAAGAAGCTTGATAAGCGACCAATAGACATCACCGCGAATAAGGTTGCGAGTTCGTTATTATAGCCAAGCATTATGATACCAGCGACACCGATAATGACGTAAATAATGTTATTTACTAATCTAGTGCTTGGATTGACCCAAGAAGCCGAAAACTGTGCAATTCTCCCTTCTTTTTTAAGTTTTTCATTTATTTCATTGAATTCGCGAATTGCGGCGTTTTCATAGTTCAAAGACTGCACAATATCAATGTTATTGAGCGTTTCTAGGGAGGATGCGGACAGGTTTGCTTGTAATTGGCTCTGCTTTTTATAGTGTTTATAAGAGAAGCTAGAAACAATCTTCGCCATGAGCATGCTTAATGGGGTGAGAATGATAACTCCAAGAGCCAAAATCCAGTTCACCATTAGCATCATGATGATGGTAATAACGACTGTGAAGATACCTTGCATTAAGGTCTTAAATATCGCAAATAAACCAGCGGCAAAATTCTCCATATCTCTAATTTCAAGTTGGACAATATCGCCGTGTCTTTTATTGTCAAAATCCTTTAACGAAATAGCATTGATCTTGTTATAAACATCATCTCTAGCTTTCTTAATTACCTTTTGAGAAACATTCATCACAATGACTTCAAAGAAATAGGCAAATACAACGCCTACAATGATTAGGCCTAAGGCCACAAAGACATAGATATTGAATAATTGATGATCATTATCTTTAGAGGCATCCAAGGCTTTACCTAATAAGAAAGGTTGAGCGATTTGAGAAATCACAAAGAGTAATGAAAAGACTAACGCAATCACGAGCGATTTACGCATTGGCTTCAGATAGTTAAAGAGTCTTTGCTTACTAGTCATCTTATTCCTTTCTAATTTGTGTTTCGTAGATTTCTTTATAGATTGGACAGTTATTTAATAAGTCTTTGTGCTTACCTTGGCCGACAACTTGTCCACCTTCTAAAACTAAAATATAGTCAGCATGTTGAATCGTTGACACTCTTTGAGAAACAATGACTTTAGTCATGTCTTTAAATGAGTTAATCGTTTCTCTAATACGTTTATCCGTTAATAAATCTAACGCTGATGTTGCGTCATCTAAGATTAATATTTCTGGCTTTCTAATTAACGCTCTAGCGATACATAGTCTTTGTCTTTGACCACCAGAGAAGTTAAGTCCACCTTCGTTTACTTCGTGGTTAATACCATCTTCATATTTACTAACAAATTCATATGCTTGGGCTTGTTTTAAAGCATTGATGATATCTTCATCAGTGGCATTAGGATTACTCATTAAGAAGTTAGACTTAATTGTGCCTTTAAATAACGATGACTTTTGATTAACTAAGCCAATACTATTTCTTAATTCGTTTAAGTTATAGTCTTTTAAAGAAACGCCTTTATATAAGACATCACCCTTAGAGGCATCATAGAATCTTTCAATTAAATTGATGACTGTGGATTTACCACTGCCGGTACCACCAATAACACCAAAAGTTTCACCTTTTCTAATTTGGAAATCTAAATCATTTAAGAAATAGTTTTCATCATCCGTGAACGAGAAACTCACGTGATCAAATCTAATTAGAGGGGCATTATTGTCGAGCACATACTCTTTATTTTCATTAACGATAGCTGGTTCTATTGAGAGCACACTATCGATTCTTTTACGGGATACACTAGCCTTAACAACTTCAATAATGACCATAGAGAATTGGACCACTACAAAGAAGATTTGTGCTAAGTAAGACATCTCCGCGATGATTGTGCTAGCGATTAATGTATTGTTCTCACTGAACAGACTATTTTGAAGTAACAGGATAATAACAATTAAGACAATTGAGGTAATGGCAAATGTTAAAGGATTAATTAATGAGTTAATGCGATTAACTTTAATAGCTTTATCTTGATAGGCATTTGTCTTAACTGAGAATTCATTATTTTCTCTTTCTTGCTGGTTAGACGCTCTAACGACTCTTGCGCCATCTGTGGTTTCACTAGTCTTATTGTTTAAGTCATCTAGATCATTTTGAATCTCAACATAGCCCTTAGATGATTTTCTGAGAACTAAGAAGTTCACTAAGAATAATAACGGGACAATCGCAGTAAAGGCTAAGCCCACTCTCCAGTCCAAGATAAACGACATCACCAATGATCCAATTAAGATAAATGGAGCGCGTACCACTAATCTAACGAACAAGAGGACACCATGTTGTAATTGATATGTATCACTATTGATGACAGTTAATAACTTAGCGTTACTAACTTGTTCTCTTTCCTTTTTGGAGAGCTTAAGCATCTTATGGTATAAGGATTCTCTAACTTCAGTGCCAACAGCCACTGATGATACCGCGGCGATATATTGACTGATCATTGTTAAGCCATATCCAACAATACCCATGATTAAGATAATAAGACCACCCACTAAGGCGTCACTAACTGTGTTACTAGAACTGTTAAAAACTCTAATGAACGAGGCAATAGAAGATGAGATTTTATTAGGGATGTTATCAGGATTACCATATTGGTTTAAATCAATAATGGCTTTCATGAATAAAGGGATAAGTAAATCAAATATTGCTTCAATGATTTTAATAAATGGTCCTAGAGCAATACTTAAGATGTTATGTTTATACGATTCCGATACTTTTTTAATCATCAAGATATATAATACCACTTAATAGCAATTTCTAATCGCTATTATTTATTTCTATAATCGTAAAAGTTGAATGTCATTCACTTTTTGTTTTATAATAGCGTCATGAAATTTGGAATTTTAGTTAAAAAAGTTAGACAAAGATACAATCTAACACAAAAAGAACTCGCAGACGCTCTTGGCTATTCACATAAGTCCATGATTAGCAAAATTGAAAAGGGTGAATCTGAAATGAGCTACGATAAGGCTGTTCTTCTCGTAGAAAAGTTTGGACTTAACGCTAACGAATTATTTTTCGAAATCAACGAAGCGCCTTCTTTAGAAGGTCGTGACAAGAAGATTGTTACCATCCAAGATATTTCTTGCTATGGACAATGTTCTATCACAGTAGCGCTTCCTATCTTAAGTGCCTGTGGTTATGAAACCGCGATCTTACCAACATCTATTCTTTCCACTCATACTTCTGGTTTTCATGGATTTGAGTATAAAGATATGGATGAGGAATTAGATAAGTTCCTTAAACACTGGGACAGAGAGCATTTAGGATTTGACGCTATCTATACTGGTTACTTAGGAAGTGTTTCCCTTGTGGATTTCACTTTAAGAGCCATTAAACAATTAAAGAAAGAAAACTCTCTTGTTATCGTTGATCCTGCGATGGGTGATAAAGGTAAATTATATCCAGCCTTTAATGTGGATTACGCATTAAAAATGCGTGAACTCATCAAAGTAGCGGATGTTATCTTACCAAATATTACTGAGGCCGCTTTCTTAAGTGGTGTGCCATATAAAGAAAAATACGATAAAGAATATATTGAAAACTTACTAAAAGAACTAAGTAAGTACACTACCGCTAAAATCATTCTTACCGATGTTTCATTCCAAAAGAATGCTACTGGTGTTTATATCTTTGATCATGGCTACAGCCAATATTATAAGCATCGTAAAATCGGTGAAGGATTCCATGGTACAGGTGATATCTTCTCTTCTACCTTCGTCGCCTCTTATTTAAAGAACCATGAATTATATTTATCTACGAAAATAGCCGCAGACTATGTCTATCGATGTATTAACTACACCCAAGGTGATAAAGATCACTGGTATGGTGTAAAATTCGAACCACTATTAAACGGTTTAGTTAACAAACTAAACGACATCGAAAGGACACATAAAAACATGATTTATACACATATTGACGAAGCAGTCGGCAAGACTCCTTTAGTCGAACTCACAAATTACGAAAGAAACAATAAACTAAATGCGAGAATCCTCGCTAAGGTTGAATCATTTAACCCAGGTGGTTCTGTCAAAGACAGAGTTGCTAAAGCGATGATTGATAAAGCGGAAAAAGATGGCTTAATTAATAAGAACACTATCTTAATTGAACCAACAAGTGGCAATACTGGTATTGGTTTAGCAATGGTTGCG
>JAEEGK010027417.1_pt1 | contig 11505 bp, 10 predicted proteins | sample 8958771 | NCBI WGS metagenome assembly JAEEGK01 (sample SAMN16246547, study PRJNA631951) | gut metagenome | biome: gut microbiome; feature: rumen; material: SC-attached | host: Bos | place: Iran: Karaj | collected 2018-10 | reverse complement strand
CGCCTGGATCTCTCCCGGTCCCATGGACTGGTTGGACGCCGCGGGCTGGAAGAACCTCGCCGCCAAGTTCGGCCTTCTTGCCAAGGCCGCCAAGGCGGCGGGACTCAAGGGCGTCTGCTTCGACCCCGAGCCATACCAGAAGTTCAACTGGGCTTATAATCCAGAGTGTGGGCGTACTTTCGATGAGATGAAAGTCGTCGTCCGCAGCCGTGGCCGGGCAGTCATGTCGGCGATGGCGACGGAATATCCCGATATGACCTTCCTCGCCTTCTGGCTGCTCTCCACCTTTCGTTGTCGCACAGGGCAGCCGGATCCCATTTACGGGCTTTACCCCGCTTTCATCGACGGCCTCTGGGATGCTGCCCCACCGAAAATGACCATCGTGGACGGTTGCGAAGCCGGTTACTGCCTGCGGACACAGAGCGGGGCGCTCCGCACCGCCCAGAGCATCCGGCGGGACTTTGCCGAGTTCGTGTCGCCAGAGAACCGTGTACGGTACCGCCGTCAGATCAGCGCGGGCTTTGGCTGTTATCTGGATGCCTATGTTCCGCCGAGGTGGTTTGCGAATGGCGACCATCGCGTGACCATGACCACGCTCTTCCACAACATGAACTATCTGTTGTCTTCCGCCGACCAGTATGTCTGGTTCTACAGCGAACAGCACCTGATGTTCTCCCCCGCCGCTCCCGCCAATGCCTGGGAGGCAATACTGCCGGGGCTGGACAAGACGCTTCGGATGGCCAGGCACCCGGAGGATTTCGTCGAGGAACTCTCGCGGAGAGGCGCGGAGGGCGCAATCGCAAACTACTGGCCGAACCCGGAGTTCAAGATGGCAGATGCGCAGGTGAAGCCCCAGAATACGGAATTCGCCAAGCCGGCGCCCCTTCCGCCCGGCTATTCGGCGTGGTTCTCTGGCGAGGAGGATGCCAGTCTGGCGAAAGTCGTGGACGACAAAATAGAACTTAAAAACGGCATCTGTTTGATTGTCGGCATTTCGGTGACAGGTGGGAGCGTTTATAGTGTCACCGTGCCATTCCATGGTGATGCGGCGGCTTTCCTGCAGGGGCGCATCGGCTTCCAGAACGCATCCGGCGCCTGGATCGAGCAGGAAGACGCCATGTACGAGATGAAGGATGAGACGGCGGACGACCGACGGCTCCACCTCTTGATTGGCCCTGTTCCGGACGCAGCCAAGAAGATGCTCGTTCTGGTGAACCGAGGAGGCCCGGGCAATCTGGGACCGGTCTCCATTGACCATCCGACCGCCTACTGCCTGGACGATCTCTTGCCGAAGGGAAAGTAAGAACTTTCTGTGGCGACGGGAAGGCCATCGGCACTTCCTGAATGTTACCATGTTTTGAATCACGTTTAATATGCACTCCTAAAAAACAGTCAACAACATTTTAAATATAAGGAATTTCCCATGCTGCACATTTATTCTGTTACCCAGACATCTTTGAATGATACTAAATATACAGTGAAAGCAAATGGCGTGGAGGTGCCGTTGCAGTTCGCACGCGTTTCGAAAGAACCGTTCAACAGACGGTGGCCAGGCCATCAACGGCAGATCGAACAGTCGGAAATCATTCCGTTCATCTTGATGGAGGCCGATGAGGCGGTGACGTTCGAAGTGACGTCGAATCAAGATATTTCAAAGGCGGTCATCCGTCCATGCACGCTTGGCGTCAAGCCGGAAATCAATGGGAATACCGCCAAATTCACTGTTGATGGCGGCGCCTATTGCACATTCGAGCCGTCGGGGCGTAACCATGCGCTCCATATTTTCATCGACAAGCCGCGGCAATATGATGTCAAGCCTACGGACGAAAAGGTTATCTATTTCGGAAAAGGCATCCATGAGGCGGGAATGATTGAACTGAAGGATGGGCAGACGCTTTTCATTGACGAAGGGGCTGTTGTTTTTGCATGCGTCAAAGCCATGGACGCCAATAATATCCGTATCATTGGTCATGGCATTTTGGACAACAGTCACAACCGCGAAACCATCCTCTTTGAGGCAAATGAAAAGAACAATAAGGCGGCTGTCAATAATGCCGTGCGGCTCCATACCGTCCAGTTGGAATACTGTACGAATGTCGTCATCGATGGTATCACGATTCGCGACAGTCTGGTCTATAACATCCGTCCCATCGGCTGTCGGAACATTGCCATTTCCAATGTGAAAATCATCGGCTGCTGGCGATATAATTCAGATGGTATCGACATGCACAACTGCGAAAATGTCATCATTGATCATTGTTTCCTAAGGACTTACGATGATTCCATCTGCATCAAAGGCTTCGACTGCTATTATGAAGGCGATGTGGAAAAAGCTGTGCAGGAGGCCATGCACCATAATGGCGGCTGCTATGAAAATTTCAGGCATGTAATTGTGAGAGATTGCGTCATTTGGAATGATTGGGGAAAATGCCTTGAAATCGGTGCAGAGACGCGGGCGGAGGAAATTTGTGGCATTCTTTTCGAAAACTGTGCGATCATCCATGTGATGGGACCCGCATTGGACTGCTGCAATGTGGATTATGCCCGCGTTCATCATGTCACATGGCGGGACATGTCCATCGAATACGATGATGTCATCCCGCCGCCGCTCATCCAGACGAATGACGATGAAATGTATGCCATCCGTTCAAAGGATTACAATCCGCCGCTTTGCATGGCGATCGTTGAGTTCCATCCAGAATATTCGGCGGGTGGCGACCGACGTGGCATCAACGACCATCTTGTCTTCGAAAACATCCAATTGTTCTCAAACAAAAAGCCTGTGTTCATTTTCCGTGGTTATGATGAAAAACACGCCACGCGAGACATTGTGTTGAAAAATATCATCTGGAATGGACGAAATATCTGCGAATCAGGAGAATATGATCTTTCAACCAATGAGTTCTGTAAAAATGTGACGGTGGAATGATCATTTGAAAATTCCAAAGTTTTTGCAACTTTGTATCTGCTCGGGGATAGGTGGATCCGGCCCAAATAATGTTGTGATCACTCCTATCGTTGTGTTTTTTCGTCAAGGAGATTCAGTAACTTACGGTTTTCAATTTCAAGGCATTCTTTCTCATTGAGCAGACGCTCATATTCACTTGATGGTTTACGATATGCTTGCGCGACTCCATAACCTTCACTGTCTGTCAGATTGTGATGTGCATCCAACCAAACCACATAGAACAAACCATCAATTTTGATACCGATGATTCGGCCACGTGATTTGCCTAGCCTGAACTGCCAGTATTCGTGCTGTTGCTCATTGGTCGGACAGCGGACGTTCGCATGTCGCCAATCTACGGGATGAAGACACCACGGAGAGTTTTTCATTTCCTGAACGGTTTTCCCTCCAACCTCCTTCAAGCAATCGAGCAAATCAAGAAACCATTCTTTGGCAACTGCATCATCTTGTGTCTTGTTGTCTCCAAGATTGAAAAGATCATGGGATCTGTCAAGACAAGAAAAGGAATAGGCCATGATTCTGTTTGAGACGTATCTGCCATTGAATGGTAGAGAGATCGGTTCCCGTGCAGGCGGCGTAACGGATGACAGTTTGGGAATATGTCTGTCATTCATTTTGGGATTCCTTGAATTTTTGCAGATAGTACTCCTTCATGTCCAGCGGTTGGATTTCGCAAGTGCATGTATCACAAGGCTGTAGATTGCCTCTGGCGTTCTGCCAAGGGGCTTCGGAATGTGTCAACGCCTCCAGTTGGTCTCCATCAAACGAGCCGTATGTGTTCCATACAGCCTGCAGGATTCCTTCCGCCGCTTCATCGAAAACTGGACGGCTTGTTTCCGAGGGGATTTTCTCCCATCCGTAATCTGCGTAGATGGAATAGAGGACTGGAGAAACAGGACCATGCACCCACGCTTCGAAGCGTTCTTCGAAAAGTTCGCTATTGTGAAGCGCGAGATGCCATGCTTGCGCATAATAGCATAGTTTTTGAAGTTTTTTATGTGTCATGGATTCCTTGCAAAGGAACCATTGTGCGATTTGCTGGATAGTATTCATAGTAGGGAAGCCTGCGAAAGATAATGAAAATGGAAAATGTCAACTTATACTATACAATAATGACAGTATTGAAAAATGCAAGTTGAGAATTTACAAATCATATAGATTCATAAGATATCATAATGACTTTTACAGGCAAAAAACAAACTAAGAACTTAGTGTCCAATGCTTAAGAGTTGTCTGTCATATTGTCGATTCCATGATAGATAAACGGGAGGCGCCCAAGCGGTTCCACGACGCCGTGGTCATACCAGTCGAGTGGATCTTGGCAGGCAATCGTCGAATCGACGAATTTGAACTCAAAGTGAAAATCTTTGTCGTTCAGTTCGAGTGACTTGCGTGGGACGGAAAGCATCATCGTGTCGCCGTCGATGACGTTTTTGCCGAGGCTGTTTACGACATCGCCGTTGACGAGAATACGCATGAAATCGCCATCGTTTTCCGTACCGAAGATCGGTTTCGCTGTTTTGATTTTGAATGTAATGGCGGTTGAATCGTGGCTCACATCAATCCACAGTGGCGCGTTCCGTTGAGTATGGTTCACGTAAGTTGTTCCATAACCCTGTGCGTCTCGCGGCATGGCGGAATCGGCGAAACAGCGGTAGCGTTTCGCCGTCTGTGGTGGATTTGGTTCGATATCGTCTGAAATTCCCTTGAAACGGCGGACATTTTCTCGAAGCAAACGAAGATAGGCGTCGCCATAACCGCCGCGCATCATTTCGATGTCGCGTGAATATTCGTAATTTGCGCAATCCACGAACATGATGGGGCGTTCTTTTGTTCCTTTCCAACGGCCTGCGATCCATTCGTTCCAGCCTGTCACAAGAACGATATCAGGCTTTGCTTCATGGGCCCGCTCCCACTGTTCGCGGAAGTTCCATCCTTCCTTCCAAGCGTCTGGAGCGGAATTATTTGCGCCATTGTGGAATGCACGCCCGCAGTTGTTCTTTTCACCATACATGGCGGAATCGCCGAAACGCAACTGCGGATGCTGTGCGACGGAAACGTTCATGACCGTTCGATCGACTTTTTCGCCTGGAAAGACGCGTTGCGGTCGTGTGAAATCCATCCATGGCCAACCGCCAAGCTTGTCAGGCTCGTTGGGCCATTGCGATTTGACGATGGTGAAGAATGCTTTTGCCGTCTCTGAACATTCCTCCTCCTTCGCGACGATGACAGGTTTGCCATCCAGTTTGAACCATGTATCTTTCGCATAATCAAGCTTGTAGATGGCATTGTAGATTTTCTCGACGGTCTTGCCGGAAGCCGTGTTCGTGTAGAACATCACTTTCGGGATTTGCCATCCCGCATCGTGGTATTCTTGTAAGACACGCATGACAAGCTTGGCGTTGTTTTCATAAATTACGGCATTTGTCGTGTCGAAGAAAAGGAAATCCACATCACATTGCATGATGAGCTTCATGTGATGGCGGACGACCCATTCGTCATCGGAAAAATAATATCCGTAAAGCGGTTCGCCCCAATGGTGATACACGCCTTCGCTGCCCCATACGGGACTGTCGGGCTTGTAGCCTGCGTTCTGATCGGTGGCGAGAATTTTCGTCACGTCATAAGGCTTTGTACGACCATGTTCACCGAGCCACAGGAAGTAGAATAGGCCGACAAGCGGTTCTTTGGCAGAAATTGAATTAGAAGTTGTCATTTTTTATTGGAGAATTGAGACGTAATTTTTTGTTGCTTATATCAGTGGAGGCGAATGACTTACTGCCACGAGACGAGTTTCATGTCACGGACATCGCGTGCCCAGTCGATGGAAAGTGTTTTATCGCCGCATGGAATTGTGATTTTGGAAGCGGCGGTGAAATCATCTATGCGTTGGTTTTCGTAGGAGGAAAGGAATTTCGGGGCCATTTTCATGAAAGCGTCGAATTTGGTAATGACGGGGCTCAAGTCATGGTGAGCACCTTCATAATAAACGACTTCGCAAGGCTTTCCACGTTCCTTCATGAGCGCTTCCACAACAGCGGTGTTAAGGGCGTGGTCAACCGTTTCGTCGCCTGTGCCGTGTTCCATGAAGAGTGGTGTGTTCAGACGGTCTATAAGGTATGGGACAGAACGGACTTTGCATTCCGCATCGGTGAAAAAGCGCCCCGTGGCATCGGCGAGATTTGATTGGTTTGGAACGCAAACCATTGCACTAGAGGTATAAACGGCGGCGAAAGTGTTTGGCGCATAAATGGTGCTGAGCAGTGCGATGTGTCCGCCTTGACTACCACCATAGACAAAAATCCTCTTGTGGTTCAGATTCGTGTGGAGTTGGAGGATGAATCGGAGGGCGAGAAGAGCGTCGAAAGTTTGATAGAAACTCAAGTCATATGGCTTGAACCAGCCATATCCGCTGTGGGGGGCGTAGTCGAATCCGCTCATTCTGTACTCTGGTGAGAGACAGAGGAGATTGAATTTGTCAGCGACTGCCTTCATAAACTCCTGATGCTGAAATCTGTTACCGCCCCATCCGTGGCAGAAGAGCATTGCACCAGTCTTATCGTCGATTTTATCTGGAGCAACGACAAGGATGGTTATTTCTTTTGTATAGTTTTCAGTACACCCGATGGATTCAAAGCTCAGTTCAAACTTTTTCATTTATTTTTTATAATATACATTAGATATTGCATAAAAGGCCGCCGTTGTTGGAAACAGCGGCGGCCTGAAATGTGAAAAATGGGCGGATTTGTTTATTAGCCAAGACGTTTCTTGAGTTCTTCGACTTCCTGCACAAGTGATTCGATTTTCGCGAGATACATCTGTTCTTTGGCGTATTCGCGGCGCGGTTTCGCAGGGGAGCCGAAGAGAATCGATTTCGGCGGAACATCCTTCGAGATACCAGATTGCGCCATAAGAATGGAGCCGTCCGCGACATGCAGATGGCCGGAAATACCGACCTGCCCCGCGACGATGACGCCTGCGCCAAGGATCGTGCTTCCCGCGATGCCTGCCTGCGCGACGATAAGGCAGCACGGGCCGATGACGACGTTGTGGCCGATCTGGACCAAATTATCGATTTTCGTGCCCTGTTGGATCCATGTGCGGCCAAAGCGCGCGCGGTCAATCGTCGTGTTGGAACCGATTTCGACATCGTCATCGATTTGGACAATACCGACTTGCGGGATCTTCTTGTGGCCTTCCGGACCAGAATCATAGGCATATCCATCACCGCCGATGACGACGCCCGGATGCATGATGACACGGTTGGCGACGACGCAACGTTCACGGATAACGACATTTGGATAAAGGAGGCAGTTTTCGCCGATACGGACATCGTCACAGAGGACGACGCCCGGCAGGATGGCGGTGTTCGCACCGATTTTCACGCGTTCACCGACGACAACATTTTCGCCGATGTGGACGCTGTCCGCGATTTCCGCGCTTTCGGCGATGCAGGCCGATTTCGCGATGCCGGGCGCGTAGGTCATGGGCGGCGGCGTGAAAATGGCGATGACTTTGGTGAAGCTTTGCGAAGGATTTTCGCATTTGATCCATGCGCGGCCTTCGGGCACTGGCTCGTCGAAATTCATCGGCACGAGAATGGCTCCCGCCTTGGAGGGTAGGACCTGCGGGCGGTATTTTTCATTGCCGAGGAAGGAGACATCGGTCGCCATGGCCTCCTTGAGGGAGGAAACGCCGCTGAGTTTTTGCGCGCTTTTGCCGATCAATTGTCCGCCGACGAGTTCGGCGATTTCTTCGCAAGTGCGTTCTGTGAACATGTTTAGATACCTCTTCGGTGGCTGTTCAATCAGTTGGCGGGCTGGGCCGCGGGGGTCGCTTCTTTCAGTTCGTTGGCCTTCGCACGGATCGTGTCCAGCTTGGCCTTGGCGGCGGCGAGTTCGTCCTCATGGCCGAGATTGACCAGTTTGAGGATGGCCTGCGTAACATCCTTTTCCTTCGGATAACGGAGATAGACTTGGACGCGATTGAACGTCTTGCCGGAGACTTCGATAACATGCGTCGCGCCAACTTCATCCGCATATTTGTTGACAGTGCTGAGAATGTCGTTGACAAGATCCTCTTCGCGTTTCATACGGATGCGTTGTAGATTGCGGAGGCCTTCCTCTTGGTTCTGATCGTATTCGCGTTTCTTGGCGCGGAGGCGTTCGACGATAGCCTGAAGACTACGCTGGCTGGTTTCGCGGGTTTCGCGCGGCAGCAGGTCGTTTCCGACTTCTTCATTGTAGCGCTGGGCCTGCTTGTCCAGATTCTGCATCTCTTCGCGGATAAGGCCGAGGCGTGCTTCGAAATCCTTTTTCTGGTCTTCGAAAGCGATGTTCGCATTGACAGTCTTGTAGAAATTCTCGAAAATGGTTTCGAGATTGACATAGATGGTTTTGTCCTGTGCGGAGAGCTGGAGTCCGCAGGTGAGGGCGGCGATCAGCAGGGTGATGCGCAATTTCATGTTGTCTTGCTCCTGGTGTGTTGAGATTTTTTAGTTTTTACGTCAAAAAGGCGGTCGATAAGACTTAGCTATTCGACCGCCGGTTGTTCAATTAGTTCCCGATTGTCCGTTGTCAATCGTCGTCTTCATCATCGTCAGCGTCATTTTTCTTGTCATTGAGTTCAGCGAGCGCTAGATTGACGAAGGGGATGAATTTTTTGTTTCGTTCATCCCAATCGATGAGTTGCTGATGGACTTCGACGACGAGGCGTTCGTTGAGCTTTCCGCTGATGGCGTCGCAGAGTTCGCTCCAGCTGTCGCATGCGACAGGCTGTTCGACATACTCCCATCCTTTCATGACGCCGATGCCGTCAAGCAACTCATGGTGCAATGGTTGAGCGTTTGCGATGAGCAACTTGCAACGTTTCATCAACAGTCTTGCGAGTTTGACGAGCATCCCCATGAACGTGCTGTCCATGTAGGTGCATTCCGCCAAATCGATGATGACGCAGCCGACATTTGGCGTGGCGACCAGATGGTCGATCCATTTGTCAAAGCCTTCCGCGAGATTCCTAACTCCATTCCCCTCGACTTTCATCATGGCGATGGAGCCTTTTTCAGCGATGTAAAGCACTCCGCCCGATGCATTTCCTTCCGACATTTTTCCCACTCCTTTCTGAATGTGTTTCGCCCGCGCATCTCCGCTTTTTAGGCGCAGGCATACGATTTTGCTTTTTGAGGTCAATAGTAAAATACAGCCATGAGGTCAATTTTCAAGCTGTATTGGCAAGATAGTTGGGGTATTCTTTGTGAAAATATTGAATGGCGAGGCTTTTACCTTTATATTATAGTGATTTGAAAATAACCATGAATCATTCCAACGAGTAAAAGAAATGCAAAAACTAATAGCGAAAGCAGATGTTCTGATTGAGGCGCTGCCGTATATTCAGGCGTTCCATAACGCCGTCGTTCTCGTGAAATTCGGCGGTTCCGCGATGGAAGTGCCTGAAGTGACGCGCAGTGTGTTGAAGGACATTGTGTTCATGGCGAGTGCGGGAATGAAGCCGATCGTCGTGCATGGCGGTGGCAAGGCCATCAATGCGGAACTGGCCCGTCAGGAGATTCCGACGAAATTCGTGAACGGCTTGCGCTACACATGCGACCGGACGATCCGCGTCGTTGATGACGTTTTGCACAACACGGTGAACGCGGAACTCGTACGGATTTTGGCGGAATATGGCGCGGAACCCGCGCCTGTCTCTGGCAAGAATGTCCTTCGCGGCCAACGGATTACGACGAAGGACAAGGAAACTGGCGAAGAACTGGACATCGGTCATGTCGGCAAGGTGGTGAGCGTCGATACGCCACAGATCAAATGGCTGTTGGAGAGCGGGCGGATTCCCGTGATCGCGCCGTTGGCCTGCGACATGGACGGACGTGTCTATAACGTCAACGCGGACATGGCGGCCTGCGTCATCGCGGCGGAAATGAAAGTCCGCAAGCTTGTGTTTTTGAGCGACGTGCCCGGTGTGTTGCGCGATCCACAAGACGAATCGAGCCTGATTACGACTATTAAAATCGGCGACATTCCGCACATGGCGGAGGAAGGCGTCATTTCCGGCGGAATGATTCCGAAGCTCAATTCAGCGGCGGACGCGATCCGCGCAGGCGTCGGCAAAGTCCATATGATCGACGGACGGCTGCGACATTCGTTGCTGTTGGAAATCTTCACGGATCACGGAATTGGAACGCAGATCGTTCCGTAAACGCTACTTACCTTAAAAAGGAAACCATACAATGACAGAACTGCTGGAAAAAATCCGGAACATCGGCATGACGGGAAAGAGCCTGCTGCGGCTTCTTGACTTGTCGGACAAGCAGATGCTTGATTTAGTTGATTTGGCGATTGATCTGAAGGCCCGCAAGAAAGCGAACGGTCATCTCGTGAATCCGTTCCTCCGCGGCCGCAACATCTGCCTGATCTTCCAGAAATCATCGACGCGGACGCGTTGCGCGACGTTGTGCGCCGTTCGTGACGAAGGCGCGAACGCCGAATATCTCGGGCAGGGCGAAATCCATTTCGGCAAGAAGGAATCCGTCGCGGATTCAGCGCGCGTTTTGGGGCGTTTCTTTGACGGTATCCTCTTCCGCGGCTTCAAACAGGAAACAGTCGAAGGTCTTGCAAAGTATTCAGGCGTACCAGTTTGGAACGGTTTGACGGATGAATGGCATCCGACGCAGATTCTGGCGGATTTGCAGACGATGAAAGAGTATTTCGGCCATTTGAAAGGCTTGAAGGTCGCATTTGTCGGCGATGGTCGCAACAACGTATGCAATTCGCTGATGGTCGGTTGTGCTAAGGCTGGCATCGACATGGTCGATATCTGCCCTGAAGAACTGAGCCCCGAAGAGCATATCGTTGCGGCGGCGCGCGAAGCGGCCGCCCGCAACGGCAGCACAGTGACTGTCGAACATGATCCGAAGAAAGGCATCGCTGGCGTAAATGTCATCTACACAGATGTTTGGGTGTCCATGGGTGAAGAGGCGATGTTCCAGCAGCGGTTGAAGTTGCTGAAGCCCTATCAAGTCAATATGGATTTGGTAAAGGCGACGGGCAATCTGGAAAGTGGAAAAGTCATTTTCCTGCATTGCCTTCCCGCTTTCCACGACGACAAGACGGAAGTCAGTAAAGACACGGGGGCGTTGGAAGTCACGGATGACGTGTTCGAATCCAATTTCTCCAAAGTGTTCGATGAAGCGGAAAACCGCATGCACACGATAAAAGCTATGATTCTAGCTTCTCTGGCCTAGTTGTTCAAGCCGTTGGAACATTTGTTCCAACGGCTTTTTTTTGAGTTGTTTATATTTTGTCAAATATCGTTAACAAAGAAACCGAGAGAGACCGCTATGATGAAACGGAAGCATTTGGATGAAATTTCGTGGGAAGACTTTAACAATCTGTCGTTGGAGGAGAAAGCGCCGTATTTGGTTCAGGCCAATGGCCGTCCTTTCCATACGTTGTTCGCACAGCAATTTGATCGCGACCAGTTGGATCGTTTGTGCGATTTGGCGACGCGTATCCGCCGCCTTTCCA
>JAEEGK010027409.1_pt1 | contig 11508 bp, 9 predicted proteins | sample 8958771 | NCBI WGS metagenome assembly JAEEGK01 (sample SAMN16246547, study PRJNA631951) | gut metagenome | biome: gut microbiome; feature: rumen; material: SC-attached | host: Bos | place: Iran: Karaj | collected 2018-10 | reverse complement strand
AATTGATCATTCCTTAACAAAAAAGATCAAAAAAGATCAAATTCATTTTAACTTGATCTAAATGATTTGCTCATCATAAACGGATCTGCGTACTTTGCACTCAAAAAAAAGAATATGTCAAATCCTGCATTTATGTCCGTTATTTTCGAAGGAGAGAAACGTGAACTTAGGTCGCTCTACGGCAAGATGAAGCGACTACAAGAGAGAAAGAAGCCATTGGTTGAGAACGGATTTTATTACCCTCAGCGTTGGCTGGGTAATCTGGTAAAAAGACTGGGAGGCGATTATAACGAAGTGTATTGCCGGGGTACATGGGATGACTTAAATCTGATGAAGGACCATCTTTATTTCTTCACCGAAACGGCTTGGGAGCCACCGTTTGACCTACTCAAACTTATACAAAAGGTGTATCCTACACTCAATGTCTTCTTTTCGGCCGAAGGGGACGATTGGGTTTCCTATCTCACAAACGATAAGGAGGGACGTTATTTCAAAAGTCGTTATGTTATTGACATGGAACCTGATATAGAGTACTTCAACACGATTAAGGAAGCCTGTAACCATCTTGCAGCAAATATCGGGCATCCTATAAACTACACCTGGGATGCATTAAACAACGCCGCTGAAGAGTGGAATGCCAACAACCCTGATGCGGATTGGCCCATCATCGTCAAACAATTTGAACTTTTGTAAGTACTGCATCCAAATTTGGATTGAGTAACAGTACCAAAATCTTCCGGGAAGAAATTACGTGTTCCGCTGTTGGGCAGTTGTATATTCCTGACGAGAGCTCAAATTTGAGCCCTTGTAAGAGCCCAATCTAAATTTGGATGCGGCTATTTCCTAAGAAAACAGCTACAAACTATTGCAAGATACGATTAAAGTATGAAAAATACGAAATAAAACTTGTTGTTTTTATCGCCGAAGTGCAGTCTATCTTTAAGCATTTTTAGCCACAAACAGCACAAAAATAGTTAACTTTTTCAGTAAAAGTGTCCACCTTTTCAGTATAGGAAGTCAACCAATTCAGTATGGATGATGTAGCACATTCGTATTAAGACAGCATTATAACATACTGAATACCAGCACATAAGAGCATTCTATGCCATTGTGTTCAGTATTCAGTTATTCAGTATTCAGTTTCTACGAAGAGTGCGAGAATATGGTTATTATTATATTATATATAATATATATATTATATATAATATAATAATAAAGTCTTTTTCACCTTCATATCAAAACTGAATAACTGAATACTGAATACTGAATACACGAAGCATGTCGTTTTCACTTTTCAAAATGTCGTTTTATGGTATAATATATTTTGACACTTCATAAAATTGTTGTACATTTGCATCGGATTTGAAACAGAAAGAAAATTGCTCCCACACGAGGCCGTGAAAATTCCCACACGTGGGAAAAAGTTTTCCCACACCTGAGACCCCTCTCCGTCTCCCACGAGGGGGGAGTGAAGAAACAGAAGTTCTTTGACATATTGAAAAACAAACTGCGCTGCGCAGCGGTGTGAGCAAGGGCGTGATGCAGGCTTGCTGGGATGCTGCAGGCGAGGTAATCAAGGCCTGGGCTGCTGAGGGTCACAGCGTTGCTATCCCGGGATTGGGTACCATGCGAGTAAGCAAGCTTTGTCAAGAAAATCCATATTGTATTCTTTTATAAAACGGTCAGTGATATGCGTTTACCCAGGCCGGAGAAGATACGGAATAAGGTGGAGAGTTGTACATCGGCGTGGCCGTTCTCAATTTTTGAGATATAACTCTTCTTGGTGCCGATTTTTGCGGCTAACTGTTCTTGGGTTAAGCCTGCCAGACGACGCTGTTCTTTTAAACATTCCGCTAAGCAGAATGCTTCGGCATCGGCCTCAAATGTTTCGCGAGTTTCTTCGCCGCGTTTGCCATACTCGGCATCAAGCAATTCATCAAAGCTTGTGCATTCCATAATTGCCTTTTTCTTCTTAGCATCCATAATTATACCTCCTTGCTTTTGTAATACTCTTTTCTTATCGCTTCGGCCCGTTTTATTTCTCTCATTGGCGTTTTCTGCGTCTTCTTTTGAAATCCATGGAAAAGTACAACCACGGCACCACAATCCATGCAACAGAATATGCGATAAATATTGCCTTCAATCTCAACTCTTATTTCGTAGATTCCATCGGAACCCTCTATGTTCCTGAAGAACTTTCTTGGAATGATCTGCTGCGTCTCAACCAGTTTCAATACAAAATTTATTTTGTCACGTACTGTTTTTGTTTGTGAAACGTAGAAATCTTTAAAGTAGTTCTTGAACAGTTTTATTGTACGGACTTTATCCATTATTTATTGTTTAACGAAGCAAAGTTAATCAATTAATGAACATCTGACAAATGTTTGGATATATATTTTTCATTAAATACCATTTCTGGTATATGGTGAATATTAAGACGGGGGTATATATGGTTAATGGTTAATGGTTCACGATTCATGGTTCGGATTAAACGGTAAACAACAAACGGAATTAACCCCCCAGACCCTTGGCTCCAGACTCTCGACTCCAGACTCTCGAAAGGCTGAAGTATGAAGGCTGAGGGATGAACCAACTGTCAACTGTCAACTTCAACGGGAACGGGAACGGGAACGATAACGGGAACGGGAACGGGAACGGGAACGATAACGTTAAACCTCAGCTAAACCCTGACAACGGCGGCGGCAACGACGAAGGCCAGAACTAAAAGCTCCCCAGCTCCGCGCAGGGGCTGGGGGCTTTAATTCAAAATTATTAAATTCAAAAATTCAAAAAACAAATTGTTTTTAATGTTCTTTTGTGGTTTTTTGATAAAAATCGATAGAATTGTATCAAAAAAGGTTGTAATGTTACAACCATTTAAATATATTTTGTACCTTATTGCTTTTCGCACCCCTAACTATACTAAAATACTGAATGCTATGCGTACACAGCCAACGCTTACATTAGCTGATATGAAAGAGATAACAGGCATCAGTATTGCTGCCATTCAGAAGCTTCTTGACCAGCTGATTCTGAAGAAGTACGTTGAACGTGGAGAAAAGGAAGGCAGTTGGAGAGTGTTTGTGACTCAGTAAAGTCAACTGGGTACTACCAGCTGTGTGAGATAAGAAAACGCCTCGGGATACCCGGGGCGTTCTCTGTTTTAACGATTGTGATGCTCGGTTTAAACTTCAGTTAAAAGGAATGCCATATACATAGGCAATGTGAGTAATTGCTCATTATATCCAACATTATAGTCTCCCAACTTCAGACCATTCGCAACATGGTATTTCTCAGGGTGTTTTAAAACTGAACGCATAGACTTCGCATTTCCTGTGGTGGCTTTACATTCTACGGGAATACATTTTCCTTTATAGCGCATTAGGAAATCAAGTTCGACGCCGTTGTCTTTATGATAGTAATACAGTTTGCGACCCATCTTGCCAAATATGTCAGCAACAAGGTTTTCCTTGATAGCACCATGATAACTGAGCATATCGCCAGCAAGAATACTCGATTGAGTGCCATCTTCAAGCATGGAAATGAGTAAGCCGATGTCTGACATATATACTTTGAACTCGTTCTTGATTTTATGTCCGTCTAATGGTAATTCTGTTATCTCTGTATTATAGCATCTGCGAATGATGCCTGCGTCTTCTATCCACTGCAGACTCCCGGCATAGTCGCGCCCTCTGCCTCCAGGACGCACTACAGTATAACTGAACTTCTTGTACTCTCGGGCCAATTGTCCTGGTATGGACTCAAAGCACTCTCTGATGCGTGACTTGTCGGCTGATGGAGCATACTTCACCATATCGGCCTTGTACTCATCGACTATGCGACGCTGCACGGCAAGCACCTTGCCTATCTGCTTTGTTTCCATGAAGGTGGTCACAACCTCTGGCATACCGCCTACCACTACATACTGATGGAGCAATTCGCGGAATCTGTCGTGTATAGCATCTTCTACGGGTGTTACGTCCCTTAGACACTTACAGAGGTATTCTATGTGCATATTCTTGATTCCATTGGCCCAAAGCCATTCCTCAAAGTCCATAGGATACATTTCAACAATGTCCTCATAGCCTACAGGAATGGATGCCTCTTCTTCCTCTTTCTTCTCCTCGGGCGTCTTGTAGCCGTTTACACCTAACAAGGATCCTGTACACATCACCTCGTATCGTCCGTCTTGATGAAAATATTTTAATGACCCTCTGGCCTTGGGACAATCCTGAATCTCGTCGAATACGAAACAGGTCTCACCGGGCTCAATCTCGGCATCCGGCATGGCTGCTGTTATGCGCATGATGATTGAGTCCACCTCCAGATTCGGGGTAAAAAACTTCTTGTAGTCAGGATGTTCACGAAAATCCAAATATACTACATGCTTGAAATTCCTGGTGGCAAAGTCCATGACACTGCTTGTCTTACCGCACTGCCGGACTCCTTTAACAACGAGTGGCTTGTGAGAGGTATCGGACAACCACGACAAGAGTACTTTTTCTATCTTCCTTTTATACATATAAACACATTTTCATGCCGACTTTTTGATGTATTTCACACATTTTCTACCCGAGTTTTTGATGCGTTTCACACATTTTCTTGCCGACTTTTGGTGCAAAGATACACATTTTCCTGCATTCAGAAAGTGTTTTAACCATATTTTTTTATGGTTCCTAATTGCACAAAATTGAGTGATAACAAAGCATTACAATAGCATTATTTGCAGGAATGGCGGAATAATTCAAAATTCAAATCATAAACTAAACTGCCACAAACCTGCCAAAGGCAGTCCCCTCGCCCTCTACGGGAGAGGGTTAGGGGGAGGGTCCGACTATGGCTCGGGGGCTCCTATTCCACCTTGCATTCCCTGAATCCCATTTCCTGGGCCTTCTCTTTATTCATCAGGAAATAGACGGCTTCGCCCTCATTACATACTTCACCTGCCGAGTTCAGGATTTCGGCACTGATGTATGCCAGATTCCTTATCTGCTTTGTCACACGGGCCCGGATGGTCAGCTCAGGTTCGGTAGTGGAAACCGCCTTACGGAACTTTACATTCAGCTGTACCGTATAGCCGCTTGTCTGCAGTTTACGGGTCACAACCCAGCCGCACACCTCATCTATCAGCGTACTCAGTATTCCGCCATGAACGGTGTCCACCCAGCCCTGATAGTTGCTCTGCGGCTTCCAGCTGCTTACTACGTCATCTCCATCCTCAAAGAACTGCATGTGCAGTCCGAAGGGGTTATTCGGTGAACATCCAAAGCACCTGTACTGCGGATGCTCTAACCAAGGATTAATTATTCTTCTTAGCATATTGTGTAAATTTGAGTAAGCAAAGGTACGAAGTTACTTCAGCAGTCCTGAGACGATGTCGCCGTGACGCTTCTCGTCATTCTTCACGCTCTCCACCTCAGGGAAGTCCTTAATCAGATGCTCGTAGCCTACGGCGGCATCATACTCACCCTTCGCAATGGTCTTATACAGGCGCTTCTTGCCCAAGATATAGTACAGCAGTACCAGGATATAGGACATAGTCTTCTTGGGCTTCAGCACCGTTCTGGTGTAGGCATAGAAGACGCTGGCGTGCCGCCCTTCCTCTCTTGCCAGTTGTAGGAACGCCTCGCGCTCCTCTTCTGTTTTCACCACTTTAGCCAGTCGCTGATACATCAGCACGGCATTCAATTCACCCTGTTGGCTTCGCAACAGTTCCTTCATTTGTTCCTTATTCATAATATTCTTTAGTTTTTCCTGCAAAGGTAACAGAAAATATCGTACCCCCCTCTATCCTTTATACTTAATTAAGATAGTTTAATTTGGTTTACCGTTTACCGTTTACGGTTTACTGGTTAGAGGAAGTTATAGGGGAAGTTAAAGGGGAAGTTAAAGGGGAAGTTAAAGGGACAATACCACATGAGCAGACAGCATCCCAAGCTATCGTCCAGCCAGTATCGCTGGCTTAACTTCCTGCGCAAAGCGCATAACTTCCTATTTAATTTCATTATATAACTCCTGAAGTTTAAAATTTAAATTATATCTTTGTACCGATTCTATAATAAATAGTCAGTTTCAATCATTAATTAATTAAATCATATAATTACTAATTACGATGAAAAATATTCTTATAGCAATGGCAGCCGTCCTATGCTGCTTCATCAGCGTTAATGCTCAGACGACAGAGACTGAAAGCAATGCAGCCAGATACCTCCGACTTTGCAAGGAAGCCGACGAGAACCCCTCGGACTGGAAGGCACAGATGGTGGTGGTTCACATTCTGACCGACAAGAACAGTGGGTTTTACAACCAGCAACGCGCCGCACGTTATCTGGAGCGCATTTATCATACAGCCATAAACTACAACAAGGAGGTGCCCGACTCTGTGCTCCGCGAGTCGCTTTTTTCACTGGCGGCGCTGGCTAACGATAAAAAAGACATAGACAAGGCCATGTTTTATCTGGACGAACTGAAGCATGCGAATAAAGTTGGCGTGGATATGGGTGAAGGGGGTACTATCGCCCTGGATGTGATGAGTATTTTACTACACATGATGAAGAATGACATGTTACAGGCCCTGTGCACCACGATGAATATGCGTCATACCTTAACCGATAACAATATGCAGGGCATCGAATATTCAGATGTATTTACCGCTATGCTGTTCGAGAATGTGATAGATGAATACCTGAAGATGTTTGGTGACAAGTTGCCGGAGGTCACCATGGATGGCAAGAAATATATCATTATAGCAATGGGAAAATGGAACATTGGAAATCCGTTGATGGGATGGATGAGCAATATGTTCGATGATGATAATAATGAAAAAGGAAATCTCAAGTTGTTTTACGGCGAAGATGGTAAAGTATATGACGGGCTGCACGGCGAAATATCATATAGTTTCAACTCTAAGAAGGATGGCCTCATTCCACAGGAAGGAAATAACACCCGCCTTATTACCGTCTCTGAGGAACAGCGCCAACAGATGGTGGAGGCATACCACAAATTCCTGAAAAAGAATGATAAAAACAAAAAATAATGAGGTTAGTGGTTAGAGGTTAGCGGTTAGCGAACCTCTGGAATTATGGAATCTAGATTATAGATGATAGATGATAGATTATAGATGAGAAGTTGGAACCACGGAATTACGGAATTACGGAAGGCTGAAGTAAACTTTGGTTCATGGTTCACGATTCATGGTTCGGATTAAACGGTAAACAGTAAACAGTAAACCGTAAACAGTAAACAGTAAACCGTAAACAGTAAACAGTAAACCGTAAACAGTAAACAGTAAACGGTAAACAGTAAACGGTAAACGGTAAACGGTAAACAGTAAACAGTAAACAGTAAACCATAAACCGTAAACAGTAAACTAAATGAATAGACTATTATACACAATACTATTTTTTCTGCCGCTGATGAGTATGGCTCAGGTGGTGGTGAATGAGATTCAGGTGGACAATGTGGATATGTACATTGACCCCTCATTCAACTATGGCAGCTGGATAGAACTGTACAACCCTACGGATAAGGATGTAAGTCTGAGCGGGCTGAAGCTGCAGCATACGGATGCGGAAGGTAATACGGAGTCACAGACGCTGACATCACAGCATGGCAAGGTGAAGGCTAAGGGATACAGTATCCTGTGGTTTGACCATAACAGTACGGACGGGTATTACGGCCCGAATGCCGGAACACAGATATGCTATAAGTTGGATGCCGAGGGCGGAATGATAGAGCTGTATGACGAGCGTGGCGCGCTACTGCATGCCGTCAGCTATCCGCCGGCTTTGACGCGCTGCTCTTACGCCAGGACAACGGATAACGGCCAGGAATGGGGATGGACTTCAGGCCCTACATTAGGGCGTTCCAACAATACGGCTGTTTATTCGGACAGCAGGCTGTCAGCCCCTAAGACGAGCCGGAAGGGGCAGCTGTTCAGTCAGCCGTTCCAGCTGAAGGTAACGGTTCCGTCAGGGGCTACACTGTACTACACTACGGACGGCAGCACGCCTGTGCCGGGGAAGAGTGCGGTATCCGAGACGGGTGTCTTCAGCGTGGAGAATACGGTGATTTACCGTTTTATGCTGACGAAGGAGGGTTATCTGAACAGCCCTGTGACCACGTGTTCTTTTATCCGCAAGGATAAGAAATACTATCTGCCGGTACTGAGTGTGACTACCCATCCTGACAATCTGTTTGGCGACAGCATTGGCATTTACACGAAGGGTGTGAACGGGCGTACGGGCAACAATAAAAGTGAGCGCATGAACCAGAATATGGACTGGGAGCGCCCTGTGAATGTGGAATACATAGTTCAGGATGGGGAGGGCAGCTGGCAGCAGGTGCTGAACCAGGGGGCGCTGATGAGCATCTTCGGGGGTTGGACGCGGTTCAACAACGGGGATGAGAATTTTCAGTACAAGTCTTCCTTCAAGCTGAAGGCGGACAAGCAGTGCGAGGGGCTGAACTTCTACCCCTACCCTGTTTTCCAGGAGAAACCTTACCTGAAGAACAAGACGCTGCTGGTGCGTAACGGCGGCCAGGACCAGTACGGACGTATATGGGATGCGGTGATTCAGGAGCTGCTGCTGAGCAGCGGTATGTATCTGGACTGTCAGGCGGCTCAGCCGGCCCATATCTTCCTGAACGGTGTGCTGCTGGGTATGTTCAACCTGCGCGAGGCCAGCAACCGTGCCTTTGCCTACAGCAATTACGGAATAGGCAGTGAGGAGGTGGACCAGTGGGAGGATGAGTTCAGGGTGAAGGCTGGTGACGAGCGGATTTACAATACGTGGTACACGCTGAGCCAGAAACTGATGAACGAGCCGTCCGACTCGGTATGGAACCTGATCCGTAACATTGTGGATGTGGATGAGTACTGCAACTACATGGCGGCGGAGATATACATGGGTAACCTGGACTGGCTAAGGGGCGGACTGAAGAATGTGAAGGGTTTCCGCTGCAACAAGGATGACGGTAAGATTCATGTGGTGCTGATGGACCTGGACGGTTGCTTCGGTGATACGGATATGATTCAGCAGATATACAAGAAGGGTACGGGCCGCTTGTCCTGGATATTCAAGAACATGATGAGGTATCCGCCCTTCCGCCAGCAGTTTACGGATGCCTACTGCCTGATGGGCGGTAGTGTGTTCCTGCCGGAACGCTGTGTGCCCTTTATCCGCGAATGGGAGGCGAACATTACGCCTGCGCTGGAATGGGAGGGGTATGAGCCGCATACCAGGGCTGACCGCCTGTGCAATACGCTGACGGACCGTGAGAACCAGCATGACAAGCGCATTGCCAGCCTGAAGACTCAGTTGGAACTGACGGATGAGATTAAGGTGAACATCAGCGCTGACGCTCCCCTGGCCCGCATTCTGCTGAACGGGAGGGAGATTCCTGAAAACAGGTTCAGGGGCTCGCTCTTCGGGACGGCGAAACTGACGGCTGTGATTCCGGAGGGCTACCAGATGAGGGGATGGATGGTGAACGGCGCCTTAGCATCCAGGGATACGCTGCTGGATGTGAGCGGCTATACCAGCGGCACTACGGACATTGTGCTGTCCTTGGAACCCAGTGAGACTCGCCTGCTGAGTCCCATACGTATCAATGAGGTGAGTGCGGCCAATGACATCTATATCAGTGATTATAACAAGAAGAGTGACTGGATAGAGCTGTACAATGCTACGGACCAGGACATTGATCTGACAGGCATCTATCTGACAGACAATCCCAATAAACCTTATAAATACCAACTGTCAACTGTCAACTATCAACTGTCAACTCTAATAATACCGTCTCACGGCTATAAGGTTATATGGTGTGACAATAACGAACCTATCAGCCAGCTGCATGCGGGCTTTAAGTTAGAGAATAAGGATGACGGCTATATTTGCGTAAGAGCGGAAGACGGCTCTTGGGCGGACAGCCTAAGGTATCAGGCGCAGGGAAGATGGCAGAGTTACGGACGATTCCCTGACGGTGCGGACCGCCTGGCGCTGTTGGACCGCATCAGCATAGGGCAGACCAATCACATTACCACGCAGACGGATATCTATGTGCCTGATATGACTACTGAGGTGGAATCTGTTCCGGTGCCTAAGCATCGCCAGATTCAGACCATACAATATTATAATCTGTCAGGTCAGCGCCTGAACGGTCCCCACGATGCCCCCATTGTGATTCAACGCATCATCTATGATGATGGAACAGCGGAGGCGAGAAAGTTGAGGAGATCGGGGGCTACTTACTGACCTGCTTATACTCTAACACTTTGTTCTGATAGTCTGAGTAGGCATCGGTGCGTTTGTCCTGGGCCTGCTGATAGAGGAGCTGGGCCTGCAGGAGGTCTGACATCTTGGAGGTGCCGGCATTGTAGTAGTTGCGGTTCAGACGCAGGTTCTCCTGAGCCTGTTCGATACTGCGCTGGGCAAGGAGGAGCTGCTGATAGGATTCCTGTACATTATTCCAGGCGTTGAGGGTGCGGATGCGGAGCAGTTCGGTATTGTCAGCCAACTGTTCCTCGGCCTTCTGCAACTCTATCTTACGGCGCTTGATGGCATGTGAGCCGCCCCACCAGTCTGAGATGGGGACATTGACAGTGGCAAAGACGGTTCCGAAGGAACGGCCTTTGTCAAAGAGGTTATGGTAGCTGTACCCTACCCCTACGCCTACGGTGGGGAGGTTCTGGCCTACGGCTAACTTGCGCTGCAGGCGTGCGGATTCCACTGCCTTGTCCAGGAGCTGGTATTCAGGCAGGGAGCTGACGTCTTCCTGTCCGGCTACTGGGGCCGGAAGGAGTTTCTGCTGTTCCTCAAGATCTGGTACGGCGATGTCAAAGGCGTACTGGTATCCGCCGTCCTGAGAGGGGGCTGCGGGGGTAAGTCCGGCATACTGGCCCAGGAGCATACGTACCAGTGAGATTCCGTTCATGACCTGGAGCTTCTGGCTGGAGAGTTCGTTCAGGCGCAGCTGTACCTGCAGCAGGTCATTGGGCATGGCTACGCCGGCACGCAGGGCTACATCCACATCCTTATGGATATCGCCCAGGAGTTTCTCGGCGGCCTGGATGGTTCTGAGTTTCTCCTGCAGGGTGGCTAACTGCCAGAAGTACTGTTCGGTGGTTTTCTCTACCTCGTTCTGGGAGAGTGACAGCTTGATTTTGCTGACGTCCTCGCTTACGCGGGCCAGGCGGTTCTTATTGATGATCTGGCCGCCGGCAAAGACGGGCTGTACGGCTGTTACGGACCCGAGGACGCCGTTCTTGACCATGGAGATGCTGGTGGGCGGAAACAGGGTTGTCAGCACGGAGGGGGACAGCAGTTGTGTGAGCTGGGAATTAATCATCTCAGCGGGATTGAGCGTTATCTTGGCCATATCCTGGGTAGAGTTAAACCAGAGGCCTGTGGCGCTGACGTGGGGGAAGTATTTGGTAAAGGCTTCCTTACGCTGCTGACTGGCTGCCTGAATACTGTGCTGGGCAGTACGTATGGCTATGTTGTTATG
>JAEEGK010027407.1_pt1 | contig 11508 bp, 4 predicted proteins | sample 8958771 | NCBI WGS metagenome assembly JAEEGK01 (sample SAMN16246547, study PRJNA631951) | gut metagenome | biome: gut microbiome; feature: rumen; material: SC-attached | host: Bos | place: Iran: Karaj | collected 2018-10 | reverse complement strand
TATCAATTTCATCTCTACTAATTAAAACTCTCATTAACAAATTATCATTAGTTCCAAAACCTTTAATAGCATCTTTAACTCTAGTAGCAAAAAATTCACTAGGATTAACAATAGAATAAATAATAGTTTTCAAAGATTTTTTAATATTTCCTTTAAATTCTTTTTCAACACCTTCAATTAAATCATGTCCAGTTAAATTAACATATTCTTTATTAACAGCAACAATTTCCCAAGGAGATAATTGAGTTAATATTTTATAAAAAACTTCATTATCAGTTCCTTTTTTTGCCTCTCCAGCATCATATAATTCTTTAGCTTTAGTTTTAATAACATCAGGATTAGGATACATATTTTCACTTCTATTTCCATCTACTATTCCTAAAAGTAATGTTTGTAATTCTCCTTTTATATCACTTTTAATATTTGCTATTAAATCACTTTTAATGTGTGTTTTATATACTTCTTTTATTTTTTCTAAAATTGGTTTTGGACGAGAACATAATATTTCTATTAAGGAATCTTCATCTGTTCCTGCACCTTTCATTGATTTTTTTAATTGTTCACAATCATATTCTATTGGGTCTTTAAATAAATTTACTATTGCATCTTCTAATTTTCCTCTTAGTTCATCTTTTAAATCTTTTATTAAATCTCTTTTAAATTTTTCTTCGTATATTTTTTTTATTTGAACTCTTTGTTTTTGTGTTCTGTTTGCTACTATTTTTATTATTTTGTCCTCGTCTGTACCAAGGCCTTTCATTGCTGCTCTTAAATTTTCTGCGTCTTCTTCTAAAGTCATTTTTTTTTTTATGGTTTTTTACATTTTTTTTTGAGTTTTATAGTAATTTTTTTTTTTTATGTTGGGTGATGTAAAATTTATTATGTTAGTTGTAATTATTTTTATTATTAATATTTATATTTATATTTTTCTAATTTATTTTGACGACAATAAAAATTAAATTTATATTTTTCTTTAATTTTATAATTTAAATTATTTATATATTATTGTTTTAATTAAAAAATTCATCAATTAAAATAAAAAATTCAGAATCAATTAAAGAATTATATAGATAAAAATCTTATAATTTAGGTTTCAAAAGAATAACAATTTTAATTTTTTTTCTATTAATGATAAATTTATTTTTAATCAAATTAAGAGGTTTATATTTTTTTTATTTTTTAAATTATTTATATTTATAATACTTTTTAATATTTTTGACTAATTTATACAAAAAAAATTTGTTTTTTTATTTGTTTTATATATAAAATTTGATTTCTTCCTTTTTTATTCTTTGTTTTTTTTTTGGATTATATATTGAAAATTTTTCATTTTGTATATTTCTCAAAATATGATCTCTTTTAATTTGATGTTTTAAAAAATCTTCATCCATAAAATTTTTAGTAATTTTCTCAATTTTTCTTTTCATGATACTAAGTTCAGATTCTTTGGGTTTAGAATAAAAATCACCTAAATTAAATATTTCTTTATATTTCATATTAGTAAATGCAACTTTTTTAAAATCATTTAACATAATTAAAAATTTTGATTTAATATCATATTCATTATTCCCTTCTAATTTTTTATGTAATAATCTTTCTTCATTTTTTAATTGATTTATTGCTTGATCAACATATTTATAATTTGATGGTTCTAAATATAATTTTACATTTTTACCATTATTTTCAAGTAATTTATCATAATTTATTAATACTGATTTCTCATTTCTTAATAAATGAGAAAAATCATATGATTCTTTTTTTTTCTTTTTTTTATTTTTATTAATTAAATTTCCATCACTTAAACTTAAACTTAATTTTTGTTTCTTTGATATTTCTTGTGTTAATTCTTGATTTTTATTTAATATAACTTTATTAACTTTTTTCAATTCTTTTATAACTTCAAAAAATTTTTTTTTATTTATTTTTCTTTTTTTACTTGTTGAAAAACATTTTAAATTTATTTTATTATTTTCATTATTTTTATTATCATTATCATTATTAAACTTATTATTATTATTATTAACATAATCAGTAGAATTTGATTTATAAAAACTTCTAAAACCATATTTAATAGGATTTTCCTTTGAAAAAATTTCATTTTTATTATAAATTACAGCAGGTTTATATTTATTTCTTGAATTTAAATTTCTTAAAAAATGATGAGACGGAAAAAAAGTTTGAGGTTCAAAATATTCATTTGGTGAATAATAATTTAATTGATTTTTTATTATAATTTCATTTTTTAAATTATCTAATTTAAATCTTTTTTTAAGTGAATTTATTAATTTTTCATGTTTATATTTTGAATAAAATATTTTCATTGTTGGTAATGAATCACTTGTCAAAAATATATTTTGAATTGAATAATTATTATCACTTTTTCTATTATCTTTTATTTGACTATTTAATTTTTTTGAAAAAAATTTTTTTTTTAAAAATGGAATATTTAAATTATTTTTTGAAGAATTTAAAATATTTTTTTTATTTGTTATTATATTTGTATATTCTGTTTCATCTACTTCATCTATTGATGATATTTCTGAATTTTTCCTATTTTTTTCTATTCTTATTGGTACTTGAAATAATGATTTATATGATTTAGTTTTCATTACTGTTGACATTTAATTTTATATTACAATATGTTTTTTTCTTTTTTCTTGAAATTTTTATTATAAGAAAAATAATATGATTATATTATTTTATTTAAAATAATAAAAAATATTTATTCATAATAATAAAACTAATTATTTTATATATTTAATTCTTCAATATCATCAAAATTATCAACATCATATCCATCATTATCACTTTCAATATTTTCATTTTCTTTATTTTTCTTATCATTTTGACTTTCACTAATATTAAATTCAATTTCATTTTCAATATTTTCTAAAGGATGAATATATTTCTTAAGATAATTATAAAATATTTCATTATCTTTGTATTCAATTAACTCAGTAGCCATTGTTCTAAGAAAAACTTCATTTTTTTGTGATTTTTCATTATTTTGTTCATGTTTTTCATTTTGAATTTTATTATTTTTTGATTTAAAAAATAAATTATTATCAGAATTATTTATTGTTATTTTTTCATGAGATAAATTATCATGTATTAATGAAAAATCTTGAATAATATTATTAATATATCCATGAGAATGTTCTCTTAAATCATTATCTTTATCTTCAAATTCATAAGCATTATCTGTTAATACATTAATATTTTCATTTTCATCTTCTTTTTCTTTATTAAAATCTTCAATTGTTTTTATTTTCTTTTCATCTGAATTTATATCATCATTATTATTATTTCTTGTTTTATTTACAATTTGATTATTTTCATTTTGTTTTATTTTTGTATTTATTTCATTATTATTTATATTTATGTTATTTTTTATTTGATTTATTTTTTTATTATAATCATCCATTAAAATATTCATTGAATTATTCATTGAATTAAAAAGACTTTTTTGCCAAGTATCAATTGTTTTAATATGGTCATCTAATTTTTTATTTAATTTATCATAATTATCTTTTAAAGTTAATATTATTTCATTAAAAATTTTAAAATTTTCTTCTAATTGATTTATATTAGAATTTATTTTAATAAAATTTTCTTGTACTTTTTCAAAATTTTCTTCATGTGTATTTATATCCTCTTTTAATTCTTTTAAAAAATCTGTTTCACTTATTCTTTCTGAATTAGTTTTAATTGTATTTTTATTTTCTTCATTTTCTTTTTTTTTTCTTTGAGATATTAATAAATTTTGTTTGATTGTTGAAATTTGATTATCAAATAAATTTTTATTTTTCTCTTCAAAATCTTTTAAGCTTATTTCTATTTGATTATTTACTTTTTCTTCAAATTCTTTAATAAATGATTTAACTTCAATAATAATTTCTTCTTTAATTTCTTTTTTAATTTTTTCTGTATCAATTTGAATATCTCCATTTATTTTTCTTTGTTTTATAGCTCTAGCTTAATGATAAAAAAATAAATAGATTACATTTTAAATGTTTTTTCACACTATCAATTAATTCTTTTACATTCACTGAAGAATTTGATTCGTCCATTATTTAAAAAAAATATATTAATGAAATTTAAATGTTAATTATTTCTTTACTCTTTATTACTAAAAAATTATTTTTTTTAAATTCAAAAAAAAATATTTACATTTTAAAATTATATGTTATTTACAAACAAAAAACATTTACTATAAATTTCATTTATTACTTAAATTAATTGGATATTTTGGTTTATCTTTATCTTTCTTTTTTTCTTCTTCTAAAACATGAGTGAAATTCTTTTTTAAAAAAATTTTTTTTCCATTTATAATACTTTTAAAATTAGCATATCTTGTAGTAGAATTATAAAGAATATTTTCATCATATGAATCATTTGAAGAAGTCTGATTAATAATTAAATTCCTTTTTTTAATTGATTTATGACTTTGGAAATTAGTAGGAAATAATTTTTCTCTATAAGATAAGCTTTTTAATTTAGGAGTAAACACTCTATTATTTATATTTTTTATTAACTTTGAAAAATTTTTATTTGAAGGTAATTTCATTTCAAATTTATTAATTTCATTTTTTATTTTTTCCTTTTCAAATTTTGGACTTAATTCAATTGAAAGAGTATTTTTTTGTTTCATATTTTTTGAAGATTTATTTGAATAAGTGTAATAAATTGTTTTATTTTCATTTTTAGGTGAAATTGTTTTTTGTGAAACTTTTAATTTATATGGTATTTTTTTAGATAAATTTTTACATTGTTCATAATAATTTGTAAACATATTTTTTGTATTAGGTACATAATTTCTAGGAGAAATAAAATTTCTTCTATATATTTTCTTATTTTTCATTGGAGAATAAATATTATCTCTATCTGAATCTTTATGGAATTTAATATAATTATTTAATGAAAAATTCAATTTTGATTTTAATTTTATATTCGATTTATTATTTTTATTATTTTCACTTAATAAATAATTATCACTTAAAGAGTTAGATACTTGTTCTAAAACTTCATTTTCATATTCTTTTGGTACATCTTCAATATTTTGATAATCATTTCCAGTCACATTTTTAACTATTCTTTTAATTTCTAAATCTTGATCCATTAAAAACATATTAAATTGATAATCAATTTTAGTATCTAATCTTTTTCCATTATTTTTAGAATTTAATACAATTTGTCTAAAAAAAACTCTTTTCTTTTCTGATATTAAGTCATTTAATAATTTTCTATTAATTTTATCAATTAAATTTAACATTTTAAAAAAGTCAAATAAATATATTTTATGTAATTCACCTTGAGGACTAATACATTTAACAAAATAAAATCTTTTTTTTAATTCTAAAGAATCTTCAATTCCTATTATTTCTTTTGTATCAATTGTTCTTAAAAAAACTTTAAATAATTTATATTTATTCATCAATTTTTCTTCTTCTTTTTTATTATCAATTAAAGAAGAATTACTTGATTCATAATTTGAGATAATTTTCTGATTAATAGAAGGATCATAATTACAAGGTGAAATTTCTTTATTTTTAATTAATTTATCATATAATTGTATTAATTCATTATCTTTTAATTTTCTTTCTTTTTCATTTAAAATATTAATTAAATTATTTTTAGAACTATTAATATAATAAAAAAAATTTTTTGCCCATTTTAAACTTACCATAGAATAAATTTCAAAAACTCCATTTTTAACCAAATAAATATAATCACTATTTTCATTTTGTTTATATAAATAATCTCCTTTATTTAAATTAACAGTAGATAAACAATTAAATAATTTAATTAAATCATTTATAGTCCAAAATTGAAATAAAGGATAAGTTTTTTGAAAAAGAGAAACAGTTCTTTCTAATCTTTTTTGTTCAATTTCAATCATAACTCTATGATAATCATGTTTAGTTAATGTAATACAATAAGTTTGATTTAATGCTTTAATATTTGCATTTCTTTTATATCTTTTAATTAAAGCAATTTCTCCAAATGGAAATCCTTCATAAAAAATTCCTAAATCTTCTTCTTCTTCAATAATAAAATTATATTTTTTTTCTATAGTATCTTTTAATAAATCCATTGAAAGTAATCTATCAATATTTAAATTTAAATGTAAATTTTTCTCATTTATTCTATCATATTTTAAATAGTCATTTTCATAATGTTTTATTTCATACATTATATCTAAAAATTCTTTTAATGTTATACATTTTTCAATATAAATTGGTTTTGTTATTTTTATTTTTCCTTTTAAAACTATATAAAATTTATCTCCTTCTTGCCCATATTTTATTATATATTGATTTGGTTCAAATTTTTCTAAATTTAATACTGAAACTATTTTTTCTAATTTATTTTTTTCTCCACTTTCATTTATTTTTTTAAAATATTCAAATTTTTCTGCTAGGTATTTACTTATTATTTTTATTTCTGTTAAAGTTCTTAATTCCTTTTCTTTTGAAAGTAATTCTATTATTGTTTCATTTGAATGAATTATTTTTGGTTTTTTTATTTCTTCTTTATTTACATTTTTCTTTAATTTTTTAAAAAGATAATTTATTGAATATGGAATTATATTTGAGGGTTTATTTTTATTTTTTTTTTTTTGTTATGTGAAAATCCATTTTTTGTAAATTTAAAATTAATTGAATTATAAATTATTAAAAATATATATATTCAAAATAAAAAAATTTTAAAAAAAAACAACTTTAAAATATAGAATATATATATTTGACAAAAAAACAAAACTAAAAATAAAATTTTAATTTAATTTCAAAATTAAAAAAAATAAAAAAATGCAAAAAAAAAAAATAAAAGGTTTCCTAAAATACAATCCAAAAATATATCAATTCTACATAAACAACACAAAAAAAAATACAAAAGACTTAAAATTCAAATCAAATAAAATAGATACAAAAAAATATAATATAATAACATTTTTACCAAAAAGTTTATTATTTCAATTTATTCGTCCAGCAAATATATATTTTTTAATAATTGCAATAATACAATGTATCCCATTAATAAGTCCATTAGGACCAATGAGCGCAGTAGCGCCTTTAATATTTGTTTTATCAGTTTCCTTAATAAGAGAATTAATTGAAGATTTACAAAGAGCAAAATTAGATAAAGAACAAAATTCAGAATTTGTTGAAGTTTTCAGAAATGGAAAATGGATTAATTCTGTTAGTGGAGATTTAAAAATTGGAGAAATTGTCTCTGTTAGAAAAGATAATACTTTTCCTGCTGATTTAATACTTGTTGATAGTTGCTTAAAAGGAGGTTTTTGTTTTGTTGAAACTGGAAGTTTAGATGGAGAAAAAAGTTTAAAAATTAGAGAGAGTCCAATTTTTACTAAAGGAAAATTTAATTTAGATGTAATAAATGAAGAGAAAAATAATAATTTTAATAATGAAGATGATTTGAATAATTTAAATAATAAAAATATTGAAAAAAAAAAAATAAATGATAATAGTATTAATAAGAGTATAAGTAATATAGAAGTTAACAGTAATAGGAAAAATAGTATAAATAATAATAATTTTAATTATAATATTAAAAATAATAATAGTAATTTAAATAGTAATATTGATAATAATACTAAAAAAGATAATAGTAATCAAAATGATGATGAAAATAATAATGAAAATAAAGAAGAATTAAAAATTGATCCTGTAGTTAAAAATAGATTAAATTACTTTTTTGTAGAAGGATTTTGTAGATGTGATTTACCAAATCCTTCATTATATTCATTAAATGGGAAAATTAATTTTAGATTAAATGGTATTGTAAAAGAGTTTGGATTAGATTCAAAAAATTTATTATTAAAAGGTGCTAAATTAAGAAATACAGAATGGATATTAGGGATAGTAATTTATGCTGGTCATAATTGTAAAATAATGAAAAATGCAAAAGAAGGTATAATCAAATATTCAACTGTTGAAAAATTAATGAATAAATTGTTATATTTTATTTTAATTTTGCAAATTATATTAAGTTTAATTAGTTCGCTTTTGCATAGAAAATATTTTAAAGATAACAAAAATTTAATTATACAAAGTAAAAAATTATCAGATATAAATATTAATAAAAAACATTTAAAATATATTGATTATATGCAATTTAAATTAGGTTTAGACTCTTTTTTTTCTTTTTTTACATATTTACTTTTATTAAACACTTTAATACCAATTTCATTAATAATAACATTAGAAATAGTAAAAATAATACAAGGTTTATTTATTAAAGTAGATATAAAAGGATATTCATTTATAAGACAAAAATTTATAAAACCAAATTCAGTTTCATTAAATGAAGAATTAGGAATGGTAAATTATATATTTACAGATAAAACAGGAACATTAACAAGTAATAAAATGTTATTAAAATTTGTAGTAATAGGAGGAACATGTTATGAATTTATAAGAGATGATGATTATAACGTAAATAAAGAATTAAGAAAAAAAGAAGATATAATTCCGTTTGATAATTATGAAATGATAAACACATCAAATAATAAAAATATAAATAATGGACTTTTTGATAATTTACCATATCAAAATTATATTGTTAAATCATTAGAAAATAATAATTTAAATATTAAATTTGATAAAACAGAAAAATTAATAGAAGAATTTTGGAAAGTATTATCATTATGTCATGATTGTACTATTCAAAATGGTGAATATATTGGAATGTCTCCTGATAATTTAGAATTAGTTCAAAGTGCTTCTTTACAAGGATTTAAATTTGATTATAGTGAAAATAATGATGAGTTAATATTAGTAATAGGTGATTTAAAAGGAGGGAAAAAAAAAATATATCAAAAATTAAAAAAAATTGAATTTTCATCTGATAGAAAAAGAGAAACTATAATAATTAAAGATGGTAATTTTTATAAATTATATTGTAAAGGTGCAGATTCAATTATTGAAGAAAGACTTTTAAAAAGTTCAATCCCAAATGAAATATTACAAAAAAATAAATATTATGTTAATTTTTTTTCATCAAAAGGTTATAGAACATTATATATAGCAATGAGAATATTAACAGAAAAAGAATATGAAAATTTTTTATTAAAAATAGAAGAAGCTGAATTAGATATTGAGAAAAAAGAAGAAAAATTAGAAGAAATATATAATTCATTAGAATCAAATTTGACTTTATTAGGAACAACAATAGTAGAAGATAAATTACAAGAAAAAGTTCCAGAAACAATTGAAGATTTAAGAAAAGCAGGAATTAAAATTTGGATGTTAACAGGAGATAAATTAAACACTGCATATAATATAGCATTAAGTTGTAATTTAATAAATAAAAATATGAAAATATTTATAATAGAAGGTATAGAAATAAAAAAAAATGAAAAATATGAAGATATAAATAAAGAAGAAAGAGAAAAAGTAATAATAGATTTTAGTAAACAATACCAAAAATTTAAAGGTGAATATTATTCAATGTCCAAAAATTTTGAATTTTCAATATTATTAGATGAAAAGGGAATGAATACAATAAATGAAAATAAAGAAATGGAAAATATATTTTTGAAAATAGCAAAAGATGCAATTTCTGTTATATGTTGTAGAATATCACCACTTCAAAAGAGTCAAATAGTAAAAATGATAAAAAATTATGAAAAAAATAAAATAACATTATCAATTGGAGATGGTGGAAATGATGTATCAATGATATTAGAATCTCATATTGGAATAGGAATTTATGGAGAAGAAGGATTAAGGGCAGTTCAAAGTTCTGATTATGGAATTGGAGAATTTAAAATATTAAGAAGATTATTATTATTTCATGGTCAAGTTAATTTAAATAGAAATTCTGATATGATTATTTATTTTTTTTATAAAAATTTTGTTTTTACTATTGTTCATTTTTTTTATGGTTTTTATAATAATTTCTCAGGACAAACTATTATTGATGATTGGTTTATTACTTGTTTTAATTTAGTTTTTACTTCTATTCCTTTAGCTGTAAGAGGAGTTTTAGATTTAGATTTAAGAGATGAAGATGGTAATTTAATTTATATATTAGAAAGTTTTATTTATTTTGATAATGTTAAAAATTTAAAATTTAATATTTGGAATTTTTCCTTTGAATTAATTAAAGGAATTTTACAAAGTGCTTTTAATTTTTTTGTTTCTATTAATATTTGTAATAGTGCTATTGATAATAAAGGTTATTTAGGTTGTTTATGGTTTATTTCTGTTAATTTATTTAGTAATATTATTTTAATTGTTACTATTGATTTAATTGTTTTTACTAAATATCATACTTTTTTAAATTTTGGTTTGATTTTTATTACTACTTTTTTTTTGTATTTTTTATTTATTGTTATTGTTCAAAATTTTACTTTTTTTAATTCTTATGGTATTATGAATTTGGCTTTTCATTCTATTAAAATGTGGTTAAGTTTATTTTTAGTTAGTGGAACTTGTTTTATTTGTGAATTAAGTATTTTAACTTATAAATGTTGTTTTATTGATAATGTTAGTAATTTATTAAAAAAAGTTGATAATTTAAATACTGAAAAAATTCCATTTGAAATACAAAATTATATTGATCATATGAAAATAAGTAAAGATGAAAAAGAAAATGAAAGAATTAAAAAAAAAGCATTAATTATTGGAGAAAATATTCTTAATAAAGTTAGTATTTATAAAAAAGAAATTGAAAATGAAAGAAAAGAAAGAAGGAGAAATAAAATGAAAGAAAAAAGTATTAATGAAAATGATGATGTTCCAAGTACTGAAAGAGGGTTAAAAAAAGGAAAAAAAACAACAAAAAATAATAAAAATAAAATTAAAAAAACACCTATATTATCTATGAATATTCAAAAAGAAAATAATGATTCAAATAATACAAATATTAAAGAAAATTTATTTGATATTAAAAATTTAATTAATCAAAATGAAAATTCTTTTAATGAAAATTATGTAAAAAATAATAATATTAATAATGAAGAAAATAATGAATGAATTTTTATAAATTTAATTTATATATAATATTTTTTGTGATTTTAAAAATTTCAAAATAGATTTATTTTATTTAAATATTTTTCTTTTTAGTTTCATTTTTTAGAATTAAAATATATTATTAAATTGATTTAACTTTTTACTTCATTTGACTTATGATTATATAATCAGTAATAGAATAACCATTTTAAAACTTTATATTATAACAAATAAATAATTTTTTTTCTTTTAAATGACATCATTCTTTTTAAAATTTAAATATTTTAGTATACGATTAATATTATTGAATTGATTAATTACTTTTTTTATTTTATAATTAAAATAAATATATATATAAATAAGATAAAAAATTATTATTTTTTAAATATATGCTTTCAAAATATAATTGATTTTTTAAGATTTTTTATAAATAAAAATGTGAAATGGGGATTGGGGATTGGGGATTGGGCCCAATCCCCAATCCCCAATCCCCAATCCCCAATCCCCAATCCCCATGTAATAATTACAGATA
>JAEEGK010027404.1_pt1 | contig 11509 bp, 6 predicted proteins | sample 8958771 | NCBI WGS metagenome assembly JAEEGK01 (sample SAMN16246547, study PRJNA631951) | gut metagenome | biome: gut microbiome; feature: rumen; material: SC-attached | host: Bos | place: Iran: Karaj | collected 2018-10 | reverse complement strand
ATAAAACCTTTAAAAAAAATATATAAAATTACAAAAGAAGAGAAAAAAAAAATAAAAGATAATTTAGAAAATTTTTCAAAATTAATTATATCAGATTTAAATTTAAAAAAATATTTAATTGAAAGTACAAAAGAAATAAAAAGTAAAAGTAAAATTCATGGTGAACATACTGAAAAAAATAAAGAAGAACAATCTCAACTTAATGGTGAAAATATATCTCAAACTTCAAATTCTTCTTCTTTTATAAATCATTTATCTAAATTAAATAGAATAATTGAATCAAGAAATAAAATTTTATCACAAAATAATTCTTCTATTAAAATGAAATATTTAAAAATTTTACCTTTTTTTTTATTAGTTGTTATTCTTATTTTTTATTTTCTTTATAATTCTTTTTATAATAAAACTAAAAAAGAATTAATTTTCTTAAGAAAATATAATAATATAGTATATTCAGTTCAAATAACAATGACATTAATGTTAAATGATTTAATAGATTTATTATTCATAACGTATTCAAATGCATACAACATAAATTTCAATTTAAGTAATTTTAATACTATTGAAGAATGTATTTTATCAATGAAAAACAATATTTCTATTTCTTATTCAGAATCAAATAAAAATATTATTTTCTTAGAAAGATATATTAATAAATATATTAAAGATACTAAAAATAGAATTTGGGTTAAATTACCTTTTACTTATTATTTTTTAAGTTCTTTTCAAGATTATCAATTTTTTCCTTTAATTGCGAAAATTTCTTTATATGATACTTATGAAATTTTTCATATTAATAATTTACATAATTTAAGCTTGGATGATTTAGAAGAATTTACTATTATAAATTATAATTCTTATAATGCTATTAATGGAGTTATTAATTTACTTTTACCTAAATTAATTTATAATATGACGTTTTTATTAGAAGATTTTATGACTTTCAGCGATAAGCAATTTATTAAATTTAGATGGATTTGTTTTTGCTTTTTAATTTTTTTTATTTTTATTTATTTAATTATGATTATTATTACTTGTGTTACTGTTAAACAATTAAATTATGGTATAAATAAATTGACTAAAATTAATCAAGAAAATATTGAAAGTACTCTTTTGAAAATAAAAAATTTTAGAAATACTTTAAGAAAAAAAGTATTTCAATATCAATTAAAAAGTATTAATAATTTAAAGGATAATTATTCTTATATGAAAGGATTAAATTTTACTTTTAAAGAAACTAAAAATAATTCTTCTTTAATTGATAGTACTAAGAATTCTCAATTAAAATCTTCAATATCAATATCAAATAATTTTTCTTTTTTCAAAAAGCAAAAAATAAAACAATTTTCATTTCCAAATTTTATAATACTATTTTATTTCTTAAACAATATAATTTTATTTATATTTTTATTATTTATATATTTTTTACCGAAAGAACTAATAAAAAACAATTCAAATTTATTAAAAACTCATAGTTACATTCTTCAAATTTTTTTATATATAACAACAATATTATTTAAAATGAAATCTTTATTTATAGAATTTTTTGAAGTAGAAGAGTTAGATTTAACATTAATATTAAATGAAACATTATCAAATACATTTTATGATAATTTACCTAAGTTTAAGGATTTATATGATTTTTATTATAAAGGTTATTTAATTGATACTTGTAGAGCTTTATATGATTTTAATACAGAAAATTATTTTCAATGTTATAATAATTCTTTTATTAAATTAACTAATAATACTAATTCAATTAGGGAATATCTTGAAAAAGAAATTGAATCTTTAACTAATGTTTACAAATATTATTATAATACTTTAGATTATTTTGATCCTTTAATTATGTTTACTTTAAAAGAATATCAAAATATTGTTGTTTATTTTAAAGAATATTTTATCCCAGTTCATAGTAGATTTGATAATATTTTATATGTTTCTTTTGAAAATAAAGCTAAGGAAATTAAATTTTATATTGATTGTCTTTTTTATTTTATGTTTATTTGGATTGGAATTAATATTTTTTATCAAATTTTCTTTTATATTCCTTATTTTGAAAAAATGTTAATTATTTCTATTCATTTTATTCAAGTTATTCCTAGTAATATTATTTTAAATACTCCTGAATTAGAAAATTGGTTAGAAAAAGCAGAACATAAATAATTAATTTTTTTATATTATATATTACTGATATAATTATTTAATTATCATATTTTTATATAATGAGATAATTATTAATTTATTAATAAGATAAAAAAAGTGGAAAATTATTATTGTGACTTAAATTGAATTTATAAGTTATAAATTTCTTAAATAATTATAATAATAAATTTATTTTTTTAGAAGAATATATATTTTTAATTAAAAAGACTTTTTTTAAATAGTTAGAAATGGAACCAATATATATGAATTGTTTCATATGTGAAAAAAGAATAGATGCTTCAGAATTAAACAATCACTTAATAGAATGTAAGAAAATATGGGAAGCAAAATTAAATTTATCAGAAGGAAGTATATTAAAGAAATATGATTATTGGGAAGAAGAAAAGAAGAAATATAAAGAATATTGTAAAACAATAAAAGAATCAAAAAAACCAGAAAAAATAAAAAGAGAAAAAGGTGAAAGACCAAGAACAATAAAATGTCCTTTATGTGATATTGAATTTTCAATTGGGGCTTGGAAAATCCATATTAAGAGATGTAAAGAAAAAGAAATTGAAGGATTAAAATATTGTAATGAAAAATATATAAATGAGATTGAAGAATTAGTTAAAAAAACTTTTAATAGTATTGAAAGTATTTATAATAAAAATAAAAAAATTAAAAGTAAAGGTGTTTATGATGTTGAAAATTTAGGAAATGATGCTTTTGATAATAATAAAATTAGTGTTGTTTGTTTTAGTTGTGGAAGAAAGTTTGATAATGATAAAATTGAAAAACATCAAAAAATTTGTTTGAAACATCCTGAGTTGTTTAAGAAAAAATAAATTTTTTTCTTTTATATTTTCATAGCATCAATAATTTATAATATTTATATATATTAAATGAGAAAAAGTTATATTCACAAAGTTATTATGTTTTTTTAACCAAAAATTTCATTCATAAATTTTTTCATTTTATTATTTTTTGAATTATTCCAAAAATTCGATGGAACATTACTTAATTTTTTATTTGGAGAAATAGAAAATTTAAAAGTATTATTATTATTAAAAGAATTTAATTTAATTTTCTTTGCATTTTTTTTTAAATTTAAAGTTTGAAATAATTTAGATTCTAAATAATTTTTTTTTAATTTTTCATTTTGAGAACTTACTAAAATATTTGAAATAGGATCATTGAATTTAATTCTTTTTTCAAATTCTTTTGTTTCATAATCTGTGTTAAAACTATATTTTTTTTTATTTATATTTCTTGAATTTTTTATTTGAATTGAAATATTAGGTTTTATAAATTTAAATTTATGAACATTTGTTTTTATAATTTTTTTATATGATAAAGAATTTTTATGCAATTTTATATTTTTTTTTGTATTATTATTATTATATAAATTTTGAAAAGAAATTTGTCTTTTTTGAGGAAAAACAGATTCTTTTGAATTTATTTTATTTAAAGATTTACTTTTATTTTTATTATCATTATTAATTTTAATAGTAATTTTTCCAGATAAATTTTTTAAAAGTAAATTTTTATTTGTTTGAGTTTTAATATAATTCGTACTAATATTTTTTTTAGAAACTAAACTTTTTGAACTTGAAGAAGAAGAAGAAGAAGAAGTAAAAGAAGAAGAACTTAAATTATTATTATTTATATTTTTAAGATAATCTTCTTTATTTAAATGTAACATTGAAGAAATTTTTGGTAAAATTACTGAATTTCTTTTTTTTATTTGATGATTTGCTATTAAATTTATTTTTTGAGTATAAATTTGACTTCCTCTTTTTTTTAATTTAATATCTTTGGGTTGTGAAAAATTCTTTTTAATTAAATTAAATAAATTACTTTCTTTTTTTATAAATTCAACACTATGATTTTTTTTTTCATTATTTTCATGATTAATAATTTCAAAATCAATTCTTTTATTTTCATCACGAATATTTTTAATTAAACCTTTATTTCTATAATTTTTAATAATATTTAATCTTTCAATAACAAAATTAATATTTGACTTTTCTAATTTTTTCCAATTTTTAAAAGCTAAATTATAATGAGATAAAATCCAATTAAAAATTTTAATATTAATACTGAAATAAATAGCTTTTTCACTTTTACAAATAGCATTACAAATAAATTTTTTATTAACAATAATATCATTCATTCCTAAAATATCTCCCTTTTTAACATATTTTAAAATAGTATCATTAGGTTTATCATTATAATCATTTTGATCATAAATAATAATATTATTATTAATTTGATTAATTAATTGATTTATTTTTTTACATGTTAAATTAGGAATTAATAAAGTTACTTCACCTTGATAAAAAAAAATAATATCTTCAATATTATGATTATATTCAAATAATAATTCATCTTTTTTTATTCTTTTCTTAATAAAAAAATTCCAATAATGAGAAGTTAAATATTGTAAAGTAATTTGTTCAAATAATTTAGTATTATAAATAAAATTTATATCTGAATGAGTTATTCTTTCATGAAGAAATTTTATTGAATTTTGAAAAGAATTTTTTGATAAAGTTCCAAAAAAAGAATTTTCTTTTGCAAATATTGATGCTGTTCTTAAAGAATTTTCATTTATTAATGCATAATCTCCAAAAGTATTTCCTATTTTTAATGTTAATACTTTATAATATCCCATTATTTTTATATTTATTTTTTCTTTATTTTCTTTTTGATATTCTATTTCATTTATTTTATTTAAATATTCTTCTAATGTCATTTTTATCTCACAATATGTTTTTTTATTTTCTTCTATGAAATATTTTTCTTTTTCTATTATTAAAATTTCATTATTTAAAGATAATGTTTTTTCCAAAAGATAATTTTCATAATATAAATTTAATAATTTTAAATGATTAATATATTCATTTTTTGTCATATAAACTTCTATTTGTTTAGGAACTAAAATTTCTACTGAACCTGATAAAATCACATAAAATGTTTTTCCTATTTCTCCTACTTTCATTAAAAAAGAATTTTCTTTAAAATTTTCACATTTTAAATCTTGTGCCATTTTATTTAAAAGAGAGTCTATATTTATTTCTTCATCTTTATTCTCTTTTATTACTGAAATAAAATTATGTAAATTGTTTAAATATGTTTTTATTATGAAAATTTCTGTTTCTGTTTTTATCTTTTTTGATAATATTAATTTGATTATTTCTAAATTTTTAATTGTGTTAAATAAGGAATCTAAAACTTTTTGGTCTGAAATATTTTGTTTTATAATTTCACTAAAATTTTTCACTTTTTTTTGTAATTCTAAAGAAATTGATAAACTTCTTTTTGGAATTTTTTTCATTTTTTTCTATATAATTTTAATGTTTAATAATTTATATTATTATATCTATTTTTTATATTATTTTTTTAATCATTAAATTAGATACTTTAATAATATATATAAAAAATGTTTTTTATATAAGGAAATTTAAAATAAATAAATAAAAAAAAATTTTAAAATTAATTTTTTTAAAAATATTATTCTTCATTTTTTAACAAATTTCCTTCTTCATCATTATCATTTTTAAATTTCAAATAATAACAATCTTCAAATTTAGAATCAATATCTTTTCCCATAGTTTCATAAGGTAATAAATAGATAAAAATTAAAGCAAATAAAGATAAAATTCCTAAAGAATAATAAGGAGCTTTATAATTAAATAAATTTAATTGTAAAAACATAAATTGAGAGCACATACAAAAAAATCTGTAAATCATTAAATTAAAACCACAAGCAATATCTCTAATTTTAGTATTATAAACTTCAGAATTATAAGCAATTAATATATTTGCAAATATATTTGCAAAAAATTGAGAGAAACCAATTAATAAAGGGAAAAACTTAGGTAAATTAATAGCGAAAATAACTAATATAATTTCTAATACTAAAGATAAGATTAAACTACCTTTTCTTCCTAAATATTTAATATTAACTAAAAATCCTGCGAATATATTTGATATTAATCCTATTAATGCTATTATTAATTGAGTTATTATTATTGAAAAATTATCTTCTTTACCTTTATTTAAATTAAATTGTTTTGTTGTTAATGTTGTTATTATTGGAATTCCAAAACAACCACATGCTGTTATAAAATATTCTAATATTATTATTAAACTTGTTTTTCTATAATAATCATTATACATTTCTTTTATATCTCCATTATTTGATATTTGATTATTTTTTATCTCATTTATAATTTTATTTTTTTCTTCTTCTGTTAATTTTTCTTTATTCATATTATCTAAAATTTGAAAAGCTTCTTCATTTTCATTATTAATAATTAAATGTCTTGGAGAATCATATAAAGTGGAAATATTAATAATAAAAGAAATTAATGGAATAATTTCTGATATTAAAAGAACTTTTTTTAAATTTATTATTTCGAATTTTGGCATAAATAGAATAACAATGAATAAAAATATAATATTTGAAATTGAATATGCAACCCAAACAACTTGTAATCTAAAACCTCGATTTTTACTTGGTAAATATTCACAATATAAATTTAAACATATTGGAGTATAAATTCCTAATAAAAATCCAATTAATAATCTACAAATGAAAAATATAGCTTTATAGAAGAATATAGAATAAAACAAATGAAGAATAACAAATTGAAAAGAACATATTTTTAAAACTTTTTCTCTTTTAAAATATTTTGTTAAATAACCTGATGAAATTGAACCTAATGAAAGACCTAAAAAAATAATTGATGAACATAATTCTGATTCAAATTCTTTGAAATGGAAATATTCATTTAAGGGAATTATTAAAAATACATATATCATTTTTTCTAATCCATCTATAAATAATACTGATAATATATTTAATAATGCATATATTGAATATTTTGTATTATCTCCTTTTTCCATTATTTCATTTAAATTTAGTTCTTTTTTATCTTTTGATGTTGTTGATTTTGTATTTGAAAATTCACTTAATGAATCCATTTTTTTTATGATAAATTTTTTCGTTTTGTTTTTTTTTCATTAAATTAAATATTAATAGAAAAACACAAAAAAAAATTATTAAGAAAAAATAAAAGAATTTAAATTTTGAAAAAAAAAAAGAATATTTTTCAAAAAAAATAATATATGACAGACAATAATTCACTCTTACATTATGAAAGTATAATATTAGAAAAAAAAACAGAAAAATATGCATTTCTCTGTGCATTCATTTGTCAATTTTTATGGGGAGTGAATAGTCTTCAATTAAAAAGTTTTCAAATATTATTTCCTAAAATTTTCACAATAAATTCATTTATTTTTTGGAGAAGTATTCCAATATGGTATTTAGGTTATTTTTTTTCAAATAGAAAAAATCTAATAATTACTCCTTATTATAAAGTAGAAAATAAATTTTGGTTTTTATGTAGAACTGCAGGAAATTATTTTTTTATTTTATTATATATGCTTCAATTAAAATATTTTAGAGTAAGTACTTGTCAATGTATAATTAATTGTAATCCTGTTATTGTTCTTTTATTAGTTGTTTTTTTTTTAAAAGAAAAATTTTATTTAAGATATTTAATTGGAATTTTATTAAGTTTAATTGGTTCTTTTTTAATTATTTTAAATGAGAAAAAAATAAATGATGAAAATATAAAATATAAGAATAATATTTTTCTCGGATCTTTTTTTTCTTTTTTTAATGTTATGGTTCTTGCTTTTTCTTCTTTTGGTTTAAAAATAATTTGTAATGAAGGTATAAATCCTGAAATACAAAATTATTATTTAGGAATGTATAATACAATTCCAGGATTAATATTTATATTAATAGAAAGAAAAATAGGATTAAATAATATGATTTATTGTTTTTATGGATTAAGTAATGGTTGCTTATTTTATGCTGCTAATTATTTTATGGCTGAAGCTGATGGAAATATGAGTTTAAGTATTTATTTACCTATTAGTTTTTAAATATTGTTTTTATTTTCATTTTTGGATTCCTTTTTTTCAAAATGTTTTTATTGGAGATATTATTGGAAGTTTATGATTATTGGTTTTCAATTATATAATTTGTATATACCGTTAAAATTAATATAATAAACTTTTATTTAATTTATTTTTTAATTAAAGATAAAATAATGATGTAAAAATTGCCCTTTTTTTACAAATATTATATTAACAAAATTTTAATGGCATCAATAGGAATTGATTTAGGAACAACAAATTCATGTGTAGGAGTATGGGAAAATGACTGTGTGACAATAGTGAATAATAAAGATGGATATCACCCAACTAAATCAGTAGTATATTTTACAAACGAAGAAAATAATTTAAAAGTAAGTATTGGAGAAAATCCCAAACCTTCCAATATAAAGAATAAAATATATGATATTAAAAGAATAATAGGTAGAAATTTCGATGATGATTTTTTAAAGGAAGAAATGAAAAATTTATCATATAAATTAATTAAAAAACCAAATTCCAATTATCCATCAATAAAATTAGATGAAATATATTTAATGAATAAACCATTAGAATTAAAATTAGAAATAATATCATCATTAATTTTATCTCAATTAAAAGAAGATGCTGAGAAATATTTACAAAAAGAAGTGAAAAATGTTGTAATAACAGTTCCAGCATATTTTAATGAATCACAAAGACAATGTACAAAAAATGCATGTTTAATAGCAGGATTTAAAGAAGTTAATATTATTAATGAACCAACTGCTGCTCTTATTTATTATATTATGAATAATAAATTAAGTGGGAATGGAAATTATATTATTATTGATTTAGGAGCAGGTACTTTCGATTCTTCAATTATTCATTTTTCTAATAATGAAATTACAGTTAAAGCTACTTGTGGTGATTGTACTTTTGGAGGAAAAAATTTTACTTGGAAATTAGTAGATTTTGTTATCGAGGAAATTAACAATAATAATGATAAAGAATTTGAATATAGAAAAATCAATATTGATGAAAATCTAAAATTCAAACTTTTTGAAAAATGTGAACAAGCTAAAATTGAATTATCATCTGAGACATCGACTCAAATTGAAATCATAAAAGATTATAATATTACAATATATAGGAGTGATTTTGAAAATGTTTGTGAAAAATTATTTGATTATTGTATTCCTATTTTAGAACAAGTAATATTAGATTCTCAAATAAAAAAAGAAAATATTAATGAAATTATTTTAACAGGAGGAACAACATTAATTCCAAAAATTCAAGAAAAAATAAAAACATTTTTTAATGGGAAACAATTCTTAAAAGATAACAAAAATAGTGTTCTTGAAACTGTTGCAAAGGGAGCAACATATATATCATATTTATTAGAAAATCATTTAACAAATTTTGGAATTTCACATGTTGAAAACACTAAAGAAAGTTTAAAAATTTATGATATTCTTCCTTTATCTTTAGGAATAGAAATAATGAATGAACAAATGTGTTTTATTGTAGAAAGAAATAGTAAAATTCCTATTAGTGTTATTAAAAGATTTGAAACCCTTTCTCAAAAAGAAATTATTATTAGAGTTTATCAAGGTGAAATGAATAATGTTAAAGAAAATTTTTTTATTGGAGAAATCATTATTCATAATATCCACAGTGATAAAATTGATATCGCTTTTAATATTGATAAAAATTCTATTTTAAGTGTTTACGCTCAAGAAGTTGGAGAAGAAAATTGTATAGCATGTAAACAATTTGAAAATAATTTAAAAGAGAGTGAAATTGAATTTTATATTAATATTATTAATAGAATTAAAGGTATAAAATTTAATTCTAAATATCATAATCATTCTTTAGAAGATTTCTTTAAGAAATAAACCTTTTGTTTGTAATGTTTGTAATAATTAATATTCACCTAAAGAAAAACGATTTAGATGTTATGAATGTGATTTTGATGTTTGTATAAAATGTAAAGCAATAAAATAAATCTTGATTAAATTATTTTATTTTTTTATTGTAATTTCCAAATTTTAATAGTTTTATCAAATGAATATAATAAAATAGAACCATTATTTAAAATATTAAATCAATAAATATAAGTATTGTGAGCTCATTGTAAATTTAAAACACAATTAAAATTATCATTTCTCTAAATTTTAATATCTCTACTATAACTACAAATAAGAAAAAATCCTTTGTTTCTTAAAACACAAATACCATAACATTGAAAATTATTATCTATTTCTTTTATTATTTTTTTTTCATTTAAAGATATGATTTTTATTATATTATCAACCTCTCCTCCAAAAATTATTTTATCTTCATTAATTAATCCAATTGCATTTTTTTCTTTTGATTTTATTTCAGGAATAAATTTTATTAAATTTAAATTATTATAATTATATATTTTTGTTCCATTAATTCCTAAAGTTATTAATATATTTTTATAATCTAATAATAAAATTGAATGTGTTTTTTCTATATTTTTTAATATTGTTAAATTCTGATATTCTATATTATTTATTTTTTCCCATATTTTAAAAGTTAAATCTTTTGAATATGATATTATATTATTATTTTTACAATAAATAATTTGATAAATAAAATCTTTATGTGCTTTTTGAATTGAATAATTAAGGATGAATTTATTTTTTTTTTTAATCCAAATATTTATATCATTATCATTTGAAGATGTTATAAAATTATTATCATCTTTTATACTTAGACATTGAATTGAATTTTTATGTGCTTTTCTTATTATTTGAATTATGGTTAAATTATTATTATATAATTTTATTGATTTATCATTTGAAATTGAAATTAAATTCCCTGAAGGAAAAACTGAAAGTGAATTTATTTCATTATTATTTACTGTTATTGTTTTTATATTCACTAAATTTATTTTTTCTTTTTTTTCCATTTATATTTTTGTTAATGTCAATATTTATAATTTATGTAAAAATTATTTATTTATAATTATACATATGTTAAAAATTAATCTAAAAATTTATAAAATCTATTTCTTCCTTTATAATAATTTATAGAATGAGATTTAATTATTTTTTTACAAATCTGTTAAATTTACATCTTCATCATTATTGTTTATAGAAATATCAATACTTTCTTTTTGACTTGAAGAATTTTTATTATCAATTGAATTATCATTTTCAAAAGTTATATATTCAATATCATCTTCTTTAATTATACACCCATTAAAAATATTATTTACATATTTACCATAATAATATTTATTTTCTTTTCTTTCAATATGATTCTTTTCATAAATTATTTTATTTTTTGATATTGAAAATTCAATAATATTTGGTTCGGTTAAAAAATTAATTATATCATCTTTTTTGGTTATTCCATAAACCTCTTTTTTATTTCTCAAATAAATAAAATAATTTGAATT
>JAEEGK010027400.1_pt1 | contig 11510 bp, 9 predicted proteins | sample 8958771 | NCBI WGS metagenome assembly JAEEGK01 (sample SAMN16246547, study PRJNA631951) | gut metagenome | biome: gut microbiome; feature: rumen; material: SC-attached | host: Bos | place: Iran: Karaj | collected 2018-10 | reverse complement strand
CAAGATGATACTCCTTGATAAGGGCTTTATATTCAAATTCCATATCTCCCTCACCAACAATATCTAATTCCCAATCATGATTCTCTTGGCAGAAAATATGAAAAGCTTTGATTAGTAAATCAAACCCTTTATGTTGATAGGAAAATCTTCCCACTGCAAGGAATCGTTTAGAAGTTCCTGCTGAAGGCTTTCCCGGAATCAATGTTAATGGGTTATAAATAACTGTTGGAGTAAACTCTTTGTCATATTGAGTAAAAAGATTTGCGTCGTTATGGCAAAGAACAATAAACTCATCCAACTTTTTGAATTGACGAATATAATGATATTGTTTGTTTATACCTATGTATTGTGAATCTTTACCAAAGATAGCTTTAAATGAATTATGTAGCCATCCGATCACTTTGGTATTGGGAAGCTCTTTCTTTAGTGTAGCAGATCTTTCAGCCAATGTTGCATGTACACCAATAATAACATCAAATTTCCCTGCTTGGAGGGCTGGAAGAATGGTGTTCCTTTGTTCCGAAGGAAATGTAGTAATGGCATATATTTTGGAATGCCACTTTGCTCTTGATCTTAATTTGATATAGATGGCACGATGTACTTTGAATAAAAAGCCTTTTATCTTTGCAACATCAGGATATGCAAAGAATTGGTAATGTATATCTTGTTCACTCAAGTCATATAAGGAAGTATCTTTCTTCTCTGGTTTGTCAAATGTGAAGATAGAAACATCATATTCTTTCGCCAATTCCTTGGCAATGACAGCCGTCACCCTTTGAACTCCTCCTACGGAGAAGATGCTATCTACTATAAAGCATATCTTTTTCATTAGCCTAGAACTCTTTGGTAGGACTCTATGAGTTTGTCAGTACAAACTGAGGTGTTATAGTTTGCCATGATCGTTTCTCTCAATTTGGGTTGAGAAGTATGATCCTCTAATGCCCTCATGATGGCTTGTCCAATACTGTCAATGTTATATGGATCAACTAATTCTGCAGTTCCTTCTTTATAGTATTCTTTAGGCCCTCCTAGATTGGTGATAACGATGTTGCATCCGTGCATAGCTGCTTCAAGGGCAACTAAACCAACGCCTTCGTTAATACTTGGAAGAGCAAAGACCTTTGCCCGATTATATAAAGAGGACAGTTCTTCATCACTGACAAAACCTAATACTTCAATATTGGCAGCATGACCTATTAACGACATAAGGTGCTCTTTAGATTTTTCATTACCTGTATTACCCACCAATTTCAATGGAAAACCATATTTCTTTGCTGCTTCTATCAGGCGTGGTACATTTTTACGAGGCTGCGTCATAGTTCCCGCAAACAAACAAAAGGGTTCTTTCTGAATATGAGGGTTGTAATTGGTTTCTCTATAAGATAGGGGGACTATAGCTATTTTATCGCTGCTGATACCATATCCATCTCTTAGATAATTCGCCTCATATTCTGAACGCGCGAAAAAGAGCTTGATATCCGTTTTTAGTTTTCTGAGCGCATAATTTTGTGAAAATAATCGAAACTTGTCACAACCAAAATGCGTCGCAAGTTTGTATTTCCACATCGGTGTATTTGTGTCAATGATGGGAGAAAACACAAAGTTAGGGTTAAGTCCACTTCCCCAATGGATCATGTCATAATTCCATAATCCAAATCCGAACACATGAATGATGTCGAAACTCTTCCATTCATAATGTCCCCATGGATTAATTCGCTCAACATGATGCCCTTTTTTCTCAAGTTCCTTAATCCAGATCTCTGCTTGCATTTTGCTTCCATCTCCTGCCCCCATATAACAGGCTCCAGGATACATGATATATGCTATATTCATAATAATACCTTAATATCTTTTGCAAATATAACTATTTTATTTGTAATTGCAGTTTTTTTTGAATAATATTTTGATATGTGGAGTATTTTTAATATATTTGCACTCTATAAACTGATATAAATGTCAGATAAACGATATAAAATAGTATATTGTACGCCGTCGTTATATATGGCAGGAGGAGTTGAGCGAGTCTTGACTCTTAAGGCGAATTATTTTGCAGACAAATATGGTTACGATGTGACTATTATTACAACGGATGGTAACGATAAGCCCAATTTCTTCCCACTGTCTAAAAGCGTGAAGGTCCTCAATTTGGATATTAATTTTGAAGAGATGTGGCATCGCTCTTTTCTAAAGCGCTTGTGCCTTTATATTCCCAAAGAAAAGCGATTTAAGAAGAGATTAGCAGAAGAACTATATCGAATAAGACCAGATATAACCATTAGCTTATTACGTCGTGAAATTAATTTTTTGACGGATATCCATGATGGTAGCAAGAAGATAGGTGAAATACATATTAACAGGGCTCATTACCGTAATTTCACCCCAAATAGGAGTAATCCTTTCAAGGCCATTTTTGCCAGTTATTGGAAGCACGGTTTGGTAGAGAAACTGAAACGTTTGGATCGTTTTGTTGTTTTGACAGAATATGATCGTCAGGCATGGCAGGAAATTCCTCGTGTAGACGTGATTCCCAATCCGTTACCATTTTATCCTGATCAGATTCCTGCAGTTCGGCGTCAGCAAATTATTGCTGTTGGACGGTATTTTGATGAAAAGGGTTACGATATGTTGTTGAAGGCATGGGCAATTGTAGAGAGAGCCTGTGATGATTGGGAGTTGGATATATACGGTGATGGAAACAAACCCTATTATGAGAAGATTGCAGCATCATTAAACTTGGATAAGAAACGATGTAGGTTGAATGATAGTATCTCCGATGTTCAAAAAGAATACCTGAATAGTTCTCTTTTTGTGTGTACATCCCGTTTCGAAGGTTTTGGCATGGGTATTGTGGAGGCAATGGCCTGCGGTTTGCCTGTCGTAGCCTTTGACTGTCTATGGGGCCCTCGCTCTATTATAACAGATGGTGAAGACGGCCTTTTGGTTGAGAATGGCAATATTGAAAAGATGGCCGAAACCATTCTGTCATTGATCAATCACCCTGAAAGGATTTCTGAGATGGGTAATAATGCCAGAAGGAATGTTCAGCGGTTTAATATAGATGCCGTTGCCAAAAAGTGGAAGCGTTTGTTTGATAGTTTATGAAAGAGCAGTATGAAGTAACCATCGGCATTCCTGTATATCAGTCTGTTGATTATATCCGGGATACGATGAATTCTGCTCTGAATCAGTCTTTTTCTGATATCGAATTTTTGATCGTGGATGATTGTGGTCATGATGGGACGATGGATGTCATTTCACATCTTCAGACAAATCTTCCTCGTGGCAAAGATATTCGTATTTTGGTAAATGAAAAGAACGAAGGTGTCAGTTATAGTCGAAACCGCATCATCGACGAAGCCAGAGGTCGTTTCCTCTATTTTATGGATTCTGATGATACGATAGAACCAAACACGATACAGCTTTTATATGATGCAATTATACAGCACCATGTGCAAGTGGCCTATGGCTCTTATGAGATTACAGACGGTATAGGCAATTCTCCAAATGAAATATATCAAAAAGACGCTTTGGTATTGAGAGGAGAAGATGAATTGGCGATGTATGCATTTAAGAATAATCATATCTTTCACGTGTCAGCATGCAATCATCTAATAAATTTGGAATTCTTGCGTCAATCCAATGTGCGGTTTATTGATGCCTCGTATTGGGAGGATATGGTATATACAACAGAATTAGTGACTAAAATAGAGAGTGCAGTTTTGTTACCTGATATAACCTATCATTATTTGCGCCGTCAGGATTCTCTTTCTCATTATCAAGACCGTATTAGTTATGAGAAATCTGAAATACTTAAGAACGCCTCCATATTAAAACGACTTAAGAATAAATGTATAGCATTACGAGGGAAGTCATATTTGCCTTACCATTGTTATAATTTGGAGATGAATAGTTTCTATATGGTATGTCATATTATTCAAAAGAATGATAGGATTGTACCCAACTTTACTTATGGTGAAATGCGTATGATACTTCAACACCCTATGACATTGAAGGATATTCTTTTGTTTCAGGAAAGGATAGTTCCTAATCTCTTATTTAGTCTTATTGGTCATCTGCCTATTTTTTTGTTTATTCCATTCATCCGGCTAATAGGTAAGTTAAAAAAAGCAATATAAGCAGTTATTATCTACAAAAATAGTTGTTATGTTGAAGTTTTTTCGTATATTTGCAAAAAAATGATATTATAGACTAGGATGGCCAAGAAAATATTGTATATTTATGGAGGACTATATACCCCCAATGGTATGAGTGCAATAATTAGTCAGAAGATTAATTATTTGGCCGAAAATACAGATAATGAAATGTATATTGTCCTAACGGAACATCCTGAAAAGAAGATGTTTTATCAATTGTCAGATAAAATACATCGAAAAGATATCGTACTGAATTTTGATGATTTGGATACAATGCCATTGTTTAAGAAGATTATCTGTTATTTGATAAAACAGAGGAAGTACAAGCGGATGTTAACACAATATTTAATGGAATTGCGTCCAGATATAACAGTGTCTATAACACGCCGTGAAATTAATTTCCTTACAAAGATTAATGATGGGAGCAAAAAAGTTGCTGAAATTCATTTCGCTCGAACATTTTATAGACAATTAAATTTGAGTATTTTACCAAGAAGAGTAAATAAGTGGATTAGTAGGATATGGATGAATAATCTTATTCGTAGTTTAAAACAATTGGATCGCTTTGTTGTTTTAACGAATGAGGATAAGCAGAATTGGACTGAGTTGGACAATGTGAGTGTAATTCCGAATTTTGTTACTTCCGTTTCAATGGACAAATCCGATTGCAATTTGAAACGTATTATTGCAGTTGGACGCTATTCATGGCAGAAGGGTTTTGATATGCTTATTAATGCATGGCAAATAGTTTATAAAACTCATCCAGACTGGCTTTTGGATATTTATGGTGATGGCGATTCTGGTATTTATCAAAAAATAGCAGATGATTTAGGCTTATCATCTGTTATTCACTGTAATCATGCGATACGAGATATTAATAATGAATATATTAAATCAAGTATATTTGTATTAAGTTCTAGGTATGAAGGGCTTCCTTTGGTACTAATAGAAGCGATGGGCGCTGGTCTTCCTGTAGTTTCCTTTTCGTGTCCTTGCGGTCCACGTGATCTGATTCACGATGGTTATAATGGATTGTTAGTTGAGAATGGTAATATCAAAGAATTAGCTAAAAAGATCATCACTCTTATTGAAAAAAAAGATTTGCGGTGTCATATGGGGCAGAATGCTGTTTCTTCTGTAGCACTCTATACAAAAGAGAAAATTATGCGGCAGTGGATAAATCTTTTTGAAGAATTGTAGATAAAATGGTAAAAATAGGTAAATATGTGATAATAAGCTTATGAAACTTTTATACGTTTATACGGCACTTACAACAAAAGGTGGAACTGATCGTATTATCTCAAGTAAGGCGAATTGGTTAGCTGAACATGGATATGATGTTTTAATTGTTACAGATTCACAAATCGGAAGAAAACCGGCATTTCCATTATCTTCAAAAGTGAGACTTCATGATTTGGCTATAGATTTTGGTAAAGAGTATGGTCATATCTTCCTGATAAGAATATTGATCTATTATTGGTTAATGTTTCAGTATCGTATAAAATTGGCAAACGTCATTCGTTGTGAGAATCCTGACATTGTTATTACTACTTTAGGAAGAGATATTAGTTTTATTCATAAGATAAAGGGAAATAGTAAATGTATCGGAGAAGCTCATACAACAAGATACTTTATTAGAAATTTTCATTTGTTGGAGAAAAAGAATTTTTTCTTTAAATATCTGACTAAATTCTTTCGATGGAGGATGGATTGTGATGTTGATAAACTTGATGCATTGGTAGTTTTGGCGGATGAACATCGCTCAGATTGGAAATGTCATGTTCCTATTTTTATTATACCCAATTCACTCTCATTCTATCCGAAGGAAGTTAGTCGTTGTTCAAATCGTAAGGTTATCATGGTAGGACGCTATAACGATGCCAAAGGTTATGATCTTTTAATTCCTGCATGGGACATTGTCCATCAACGTCACTCTGATTGGATATTAGATGTTTATGGCTCTGGTGAACTGCGTGATCAGGTGATAGAATGGATTCGTGAGAAACATCTAGAAAGTTCTGTCATGATGCATGATCCCGTTGACAATATTATGGAGAAATATATGGATAGCTCGATATGTGTGTTAAGCTCACGATACGAAGGCTTTTCATTGGTTATTCTGGAAGCAATGGCTTGTGGAGTTCCTGTTGTATCATTTGATTGTCCACACGGACCTCGTAATATTATTAAGAATGGGGAAGACGGCATCTTAATAGAGCCTCTTAATTATCAGGCATTAGCAGATGGTATATGTAAGTTGATGGAGGACGAAAACTTGCGGATACAGTTTGGGACTAATGCTCGTAATAATGTATTACGTTTTTCCCAAGATTCAGTAATGGAGCAATGGGAAAAACTGTTTCATAAACTTATAAATGATAGGACAAATGAGTAGATTATTAGATTATATCAAAGCTACAAAATACAATATAGGTTTTGTAGATGGAAGTTTGGAGTCAATTATTGAAGGTGAACCAATCAAAGTGAATTGGATGAAACATTCCTATAGGGATAGATGGTTTGCTGATCCTTTTATTTTAGATGTAACGGATAATGAAATAATTGTGTTAGTTGAAGAATGGTATGATCCGATACAACGTGGACGAATTTCCAAGCTTATTGTAGATAAGTCTTCTTTTGACTTATTAGAACTGAAGGTTATAATTGATGAGGGGACTCATTTGAGTTTTCCGTCAATCGAGCGTATTGGAAATGATATTTATATATATCCAGAAAGAGCTGGTTCTTTCTTGGAGAGATATAGGTATGATGTTGAAAAAGACTCTTTTGAAAAAGACTGTAGGGTTAGTGATCTGCCACTGACAGACTCTGTCATAACTGACATATTTGGTCAAAAATTGCTATTTTCGACAAAAATGCCTGATGCAAATGGAAAGGAATTAGGTATTTATGCGTGGGACGATAAAAAAAAGGAGTTAATTCAGCTGCAGTATTATCATTTTGATGAAAATATATCTCGTATGGCGGGCAATTTTTTTACGTATAATAACAAAACATATCGTCCAGCTCAAGTCTGTATTAAATCATATGGTGATGCAGTGTCTATACAAGAAGTGAGTAATGAGAATGGAAAGTGGAATTTCAAAGAAGTTCGAAGAATTTACTCTCCGTCTAAAGATTTCGACTTGGGCTTTCACACATTTAATGAATACCAAGGTGTGGTTGTCGTGGATGGCCTTGGATATCGTAGGCCAAGATTAAGTCGTTTTCTCAGAGGTATTAAGAATATGGTAAAAAATATGAGAATTGTATGACTGCATGGTATGATAAATATGTAAGTATATACGGGAAACCCTTCAGTGAAGTTCCTCAAGAAGTTGTTGATGAGACGAGGGCACGTTTGGCAACTCTCCAGTCAAAAGAGCCTTTGGCAAGTATTGTGGTCATAGGTTATAATGAGGAAACTCACTTACAGGCTTGTCTTTGGGCAATCAGTGAGATAAAATGCAAATATCCTGTAGAAATCATAGGGGTAGATAATGATTCCAGAGATCGTACGGCAGAAATCTTTGAAAAGTCAGGCATTCCATTTTATACGGAGTATCAGCATTCCTGTGGTTATGCACGTCGTTGTGGATTACAACATTCCAGAGGTAAATATTTTTTTGATGTCGATAGTGATACGATTTATCCTCCTATGTATTACGAACTGATGCTGGATCAGTTGTTGAAACCCGGAGTTGTGGCTGTTTCTGCTACATGGAGCTATTTCCCTGATGCCAATCATTCTAAGTTCGGTCTGAGAATGTTTGAACTCTGTCGGGACCTGTTTCTTTGGATTCAACATTTCAAGCGACCAGAGCTTAGTGTTCGTGGGTTGGTTTTTGCCTATAATGCAGAGTTAGGCAAGAAAGAGGAATATCGAGTCGATATTATTCGTGGCGAAGATGGCTCTATGGCTCTGTCATTGAAGAAATATGGTAAGATTAAGTTTGTCAGAGACCGTCGCTGCCGTGCGATAACAGGTTATGGCACAATTGGAAATCAATCTATGTGGCAGAGCTTCTTGGACCATGTGAAGATTCAGAGTAAAGGCATTACTCGTATTTTTTATAAGACGGATCATTATATTGATTCTGATGACAATTTGGTAAAGAATAAGTAGGAAGGTTATGGTGTCCATATCTATTATCATACCTGTATATAATGTTGAAGCATATATTCGACGGTGTCTTGAGTCCGTGATGACACAAGATTTCGTTGATGCGGTTATTGAGTGTATATTGATAGATGATTGTACGCCAGATGGAAGTATGACTATTGTAGAAGAAATGGTTACTAATTATGATGGACCTATTTCTTTCGCATTATTGAGACATGAAGAAAATCGTGGATTGTCCGCAGCCCGGAACACGGGTATTCAGCATGCTAAGGGCGATTATGTTTTCTTTATGGATTCCGATGATTATATTTTGCCCCATAGTTTCCAACATTTCTTAGATGTTCAGTCTAAATACGAAGATGTTGATATTTTGATAGGAAATGTCAAAAACTGCAAATCAAATAATAATATGATCAATGATGTTCATGATATTTGTCTTATGACGGATCGGGATTTGTTTTTTCAGCGCATGCTACAACATAAGATATATCTGTATGCATGGAACAAGTTGATTAAACGAGATATACTGATACATCATCATGTTTTCTTTGAAGAAGGCATTCTTTATGAAGATCAGTGTTGGTCTTATCTGTTGTTTTCGAAAGTTTCATCTATATTGTTGTTATCTCAAGTAACGTATGTTTATGAATATAATCCCAATTCCATTGTCCATACGACTTTTACTATAGGAAATGCTGATAAGGCTGTATGGAGTTACACTGTCAGTACAAATAAAATGTTGGATAGCCCCCCGAACCCTGCATCATTTAGAAAGAATCTAACTGTGGATTATCTTCTTTTTATGGCAAGTTTCTTGATGAATGGTGTGGATGTACTTTCACGTTTCAAGATTTCAGATGATATTGCTCACGATTTTCTTTTGGTTCGGGCTCGTCTTTTAAGTCGCTCTCTAAAGTATGGTAGAGTGATGTTGGCTTGTTTCTTTTTATTGCTGTTTTCTCCGTTAAGTCATATACAAAAATCTCGGTTCTTCCGTCATCATTATTATGATTTAGAGGCTGTTGTTAATAAGATGTGCCATTTGACGGATTTTATTCATCGTAACTAATGATTGTCATCTATGAAGTTGATATATGTAGTACGATCGCTTCATCCTGTAGGAGGTATTGAGCGCACTTTAACGGATAAGGCAAACTGGTTGGTATCGCATGGGCACGAGGTTTTGTTCGTTATGTATAAGCAGGGTGGGGACAAAGTGGCTTTCCATCTGGATAGCCGTGTTCAATTGGTAGATTTGAAATGCTCTATTTATTCCTTATTTAAGTATCCCCTTTATACTCGTTTGTTTAAGTATTTCAGTCTGAGCCGTATGTTTCAAGAACGCTTCAGAGAAGTGATTAATGATTTTAAACCTGATACCATTTCCGTTGCTATTCCAAATGCCGAGGAATTTGTATGGGAAGTGGTAAGAGTCGCTCGGAATATGAGGGTTGTGATAGAATCTCACGTCGCTTATGAGTATTTGTCTTATGGCAGATCTAAAACAGATTTTTTTCTTTATCTTTTTCATTCGCCGTCTAAGGCTATACGCCATTCAGATGCATTGATAGTCCTTACTAAGAGTGATGCCGATACTTGGAAGCGAAAAGGGGTGCAAAAGGTCTTAGTAGTCCCCAATCCGGTATCTTTTTATGTTGATGATGTCGATCATATCGAAAAAGATGAAAAGCGCATCATTTCTGTAGGTCGTCTTGTCTGTCAGAAGCGTTTTGATCGCTTGATAGATGCTTTTGCTCTTATTGCCAACCATTATCCAGGATGGCATATTGATATCTTTGGAGAAGGTGAACAGCGACATGTATTGGAACAAAGGATATTGGAGAAGCAATTATCTGGCCGTATTAATATATATGATTATACGTCTGATGTGATGTCTGAATATTTGAAGAGCCAGTTCTTTGTTCTTAGTAGTGATTATGAAGGGTTTGGCTTGGTTATAGTTGAGGCAATGGCTTGTGGCTTGCCTGTTATTTCTACGGATTGTCCTCATGGACCATCAGATCTTATCGATAATGGAGTGACTGGATTGTTGGCTAGTTTAGAAGTAAAAGACCTTGCTGATCGGATGGAGTGGATGATTAGTCATCAGGAGGAACGTAGAATGATGGGTGTGAAAGCTCATGCAGCAGCAGCGGCTTATCGGAAAGAAGTTATTATGAAAAAATGGGTATCTGCTTATAAACCGGAGTCGATATGAGGGTATTGTATGTTTTTCGGTCTTTAGCCGTATGGGGAGGGATAGAGCGTGTATTAGTCGATAAGATGAACAGTCTCGTTTCTATGTATGGCTATGAGGTATATATGTTAACAACATGTCAAGGTAATCATCCTATTCCATATCAGTTAGATAATGCTGTCCATTTGGCAGATTTGGGTATACAATTTCATCTACAATACCAATATCGGGGATTAAAAAAAATGTGGGATGGATGGAGTCGGACAAAACGTTTTGAAAGATTATTATCGGAACGAATAAAAGAGATACACCCAGATGTGATTATTTGTACCACAGCTGACCCCGTTTTTTCAATTACTAAAGTAAAGGGCGAGATCCCTTTGGTCGTAGAATCACATTCTATTTGTGCACGGACAATAGGTGTAAAAGGATTACGTCAGCGGTATGCCGTCCGAGCTCTGCTAAAAGGTTTAATGAAAGCAGCTTGCCTGGTGGCATTGTCTGAAGGTGATGCAAACGAATGGAGAAAATTGGGTGTTCCCGTTCAAGTCATACCGAATATTGTCCATTTGAATGATGGGAATTTTTCTTCATTGAATCAGAAGCATGTCATTTTCGTCGGTCGTTTAGATTATCAGAAACGACCTATGCTATTGGTTCAGATCTGGAAAGAATTGTTTCTAAGACATCCGGATTGGCATTTGGATATTTATGGAGAAGGTAAACAGAAGCAGACTTTGCAGAATGTCATCGATTCTCAAAACCTGAATATTCATCTCCATGAACCAACGAGTCAGATTTTCGAGGCTTATCGCAATAGTTCCATCCTTGTTGTGACTTCGTTATATGAGCCCTTTGGCTTAGTTATACCAGAAGCGATGAGCTGTGGACTTCCCGTTGTTTCCTTTGATAGTCCATACGGTCCATCTTTCATAATAACAGATGGTAAAGATGGATATTTGGTTGAGAAAGATAATAATGCAGTATTTACGAAACGATTAGAACAATTGATGGATGATACATCTTTAAGATTACA
>JAEEGK010027398.1_pt1 | contig 11511 bp, 16 predicted proteins | sample 8958771 | NCBI WGS metagenome assembly JAEEGK01 (sample SAMN16246547, study PRJNA631951) | gut metagenome | biome: gut microbiome; feature: rumen; material: SC-attached | host: Bos | place: Iran: Karaj | collected 2018-10 | reverse complement strand
TAGGACTGCCCCGGTAACGGGGAGGAAGGAGGGGATGATGTCAGGTCAGTATTTCCCTTACGCCTTGGGCTAGAATCGCGCTACAATGGCCGGTACAATGCGAAGCGAAGCAGTGATGTGAAGCAAATCGCACCAAAGCCGGTCCCAGTTCGGATAGAAGGCTGAAACTCGCCTTCTTGAAGTCGGAATCGCTAGTAATCGCAGATCAGCATGTTGCGGTGAATACGTTCCCGGGTCTTGTACACACCGCCCGTCAAACCATGAGAGTCACCAACACCCGAAGTTCGCCTCGGCGGCCTAAGGTGGGGGAGATGATTGGGGTTAAGTCGTAACAAGGCATCGGTACGAGAACGTGTCGATGGATTACCTCCTTTCTTGAGAAGGATTTGATGCGCCTGAAACAGAAATGTCGCAGGTAGCTAGGTCGGTCGTAATTGTGCTAAGCAAGCTTGAAGCATAATATTTTCCCGTAAGGGTACGACACTAAAGCTTAATAATAGATGAGAAGATTGCACAACTGAGTTGTTAAAGGCCGCCTTCGGGCGGTTTTTTCGTGGTTTATTGTGATATAATATAAGCATGATCGGTTTCTTAACGGATGTTGCTAATTTATCTTTTATCATCGGTGTGTTGGCGCTTTATAGTGGTCTTACGGTAGGTGGATGGGATAATCCAGGATGGAAAATGCTAGCGACGCCGTTATCTCTTCTTGGAGTGTTTGGTATTGGATATGGTGTGGCAATCTTTTTGGGTCCAATAACCGGTCTTCTTACAGTTGGAGTTTTTGGGGGAGTCGCTTGCTTTGCATTATTTAAAATGAGGAATTAAATGGGAATTTTTGAAAGTTTATCAAGTCTTAAAACAATTTTCTTAATTATTGGTGCGATATTATGTTTCTTTGGGTTAATTCTTAAGAGAAGCGCGAAGAAGGAAACAGCTATGTCGATATTGTCGACACTCTTTGTCTCAGTTGGCGTGATGTTGTTACTCTTTGTAGTGATCCAATGGATTGCAGATGGACTTAACAACTGGTCCTTTGTCTCGGACAGGATGTTGTAAAGATAGCTAATATATGTTATAATATAAGTAGTAGCTAATCGGTGTGGGATAGAGTACTTTTTAGTATTGATCTTAACCGATAATTCTTTTTTATTACCACGAAGGGGGGTGGCGATATGAGTTATGGAGTAACTAAGCAGGATTTGCTTGATGTTCTTGTTAAAAAGACAAGAGAACTTGGTCGTAGAGTCACCTCTGATGATATGAGAGGTACTTTAGATGCTATCGGCATCAATGAATACGCAACGAACTTTGGGTCCTTTGAAGAGGCGGCTAGTGATGCCTATGCTCTTTATAAGAAGGAGATAAATCCTGAAGGTAAGAGCGCTGTTCGTTTAAAAGTCCCGCTTAAGCAGGATAGGCACAAGAAGCAATTAGGTCCGGATAGAACCAATTATATCGTCGATCAGTTTGTTGACATGTTCATCGAAAACGATGGAGAGATGCCTACCCAGAGACAGATAAAGAAGAACAAATTCTTTTCTGAGGATGAGGTGTGTATCTTGAGGTTGAACGGAGAAGTTACTGAATCAAGGATTCGGAAATTAGCCGAAGAGAAAGCTGGGCGCAAATTTGAAAAGAGAAAATATGTGCCGGCGGCGCCTAAAGTGGACGTCGTAGTTGAATCTGAACCGACTAAACCCGAGTCTAAAAACGAGCCGGAAAAACAGCATCCATTAGATGAAGAGTTAGTTGAATCTAAGGAAGAAGAGGTGGTAGAAATGGGAGAAACCAAGGGGAAAACTGCAGCACGTTATTCAAAGGAAGAGTGTTTGGACATGTATCGGGCCGCTAGTCTTGAGGCAGGGCACCTTTTATGCAAGGCAGATGTGAATGCATTATCTAAGGACGGGGTATTTCCGATATGGGATACTTTATGTAGAAAGTTTGAGATAGGCTGGTTCTTATGGCATGATCTGTTTGATGATCCGGAATGGAAAGAATTGCCGTTTGCAAGCAACCGGATAGCGCTTCTGGCGGGATCCGAAAGGAAGAAGTTGGAAGAGGCAGGCAAGATAGAGCCTGAGCCTGAGGGGATCGAACTTGAGCCCGAGATCAAAGAGTCTACGGAGCCTGAGATTGAAGAGCCTGCAGATCCCAAACCTAAGGACGAAGATATGCCGGTAAACTCTGAGATTGAAGAAAAGCCCGAAGCTAATAATCCCTGCATAGGAAATTCATTCGAGATTCCGATTCAGGTCTTCTTGCCGGAAGGATTCAATGGTCGCATTGCGGTCGCCCACGGAAAAATCACATTCACAGAACTTACAATCGAGTTTTAAGATCAATCATAACACCCCTGGTCAGATGGCCAGGGGATTTTTATGGTATAATTTAAAAAATGGAAGAAGATACAAGAAATCTGGTTGATGAATACAAGGGGCTTTCGAACGAAGACGTGAAAGCTCGGCTTTCTGAAAAGAGAAATAAGCTAGAGATTGCGATTGAGAATGTCTCACATGACTTTAATGCGGGGACGATTGTTCGAAATGCAAACAATTTTAATGCGTCGAAGGTTCATATCGTAGGGCGTCATAAATATAATCGCAGAGGTGCGATGTGTACGGATAAATATCTTGAGATTTGTTATTGGCCAAGCATTGAGGAGTTTGTCGAAGATCAACACCAGCGCGGCAGGGAAATAGTCGCGATGGAGAATAATGTTCCTGGGTGCAAGCCACTTGGCGAGAAAAAATTTTCTGAAAAAACGACCTTGCTCCTTGGAGGCGAAGGCGATGGCTTAACTCCTGAGATTTTAGGAAGAGTTGACGACATTCGTTATATAGAGAGTTTTGGCTCAACAAGAAGCGTTAACGTAGGGGTCGCGAGTGGTATCGCGATGTATGAGTGGGCAAGACAGAACGTTATTAATAACGTTTAAAGACGATATTTACGAGAAGGCTGAGAAGAAAGGTGTGGAGGTTCGCGGTAATAGCGAGACCGATACCAACACCGACTAGGCCCCAAAATTTAACACGATCATAAGATGATGGTCCAGAAAGCATATTGTCAGAGATCTTTTGGTAGTTACCAACAACAGCAGCACTAGCTGCGGTGATAATTAAACCAAGAAACATCCAACCGATACTGAAATTCCAATCCATAAGCTTATTATAGCATAAAATGACCTTTTTAAGAATTTTATGCTTGCATTTTTTTGAATTATAGGGTAAAATAGAGAAAGACTGCTGGGGATATAGCTCAGCTGGTTAGAGCGCGTCACTGATAATGACGAGGTCTGTGGTTCAAGTCCACATATCCCCACCATTAACAATTCGGGACAACAATATGGGGCAATAGCTCAGCTGATTAGAGCGCCGCCTTTGCAAGGCGGAGGTCCAGGGTTTGAATCCCTGTTGCTCCACCATTTTTTTTGCCTTGAAAACGCCCAGGAAGGGTGTTTTTTTGTTGTATATATAGAGAAAGAATGCATTATGGATAAAAAATATCCCCTTACTCTCAACGGAAGGGGATATTTTAATTTCTAGGCTATAAATTAAGCAGCTTTTTTAGCAGGACCGCGTTTTGAAAGACGGCCACCCTTAGCACCAGCAAGTTTTGCGAGTGTTGGGTTTGCAGCGAAGCCACCAGTGTGACCAAGACGGCCACCTTTTTGGCCAATACGTGCGTAAAATTCTTTACCGTATTTAGCCTTGTTGGTTTGAGCAGCCTTAAGGCCACCAGCTTTTGTTCCAGCCATTTTAATAAATCCTTCTGCCCACCAATTAAAAATAATTTCTACCCGAAGGGGTAGATTATAAAAATCGCCCACCTTTAAGGGTTATGCTACGATTATATCATAGTGCTATTGTTTTGTCAATACCCCTTATGGAAAGATTTTTCCGAACAAATAACCGAACTATGTTATAATTAATATAGATACGGAGGTAATATGAGAAAGACTGAGAAAATTCACGGGTTGGATGACTATCAGACTGTGGCGCTGAAATATGATACTTATCCGAGCTTTAGGGATGGATTGATGAAGTATTCTAAAGATGGAATTATGGTTGCAACAGAGAAAGGCTTGATTGAGAAGGTTCTTGGGCTTTCAGGAGAGGCTGGTGAGACAGTTGATAAATATAAGAAAATTTTGCGCGATAAGGATGGGATTATTTCACCTTCGGACAGAGAAGAACTTGTGAAGGAATTAGGGGATGTCCTTTGGTATGTGGCGATGATTTCAGAGTATCTTGAGGTGCCACTATCTGATGTTGCAAAAAGAAATATCGAGAAACTTGAATCGAGATATAAGAGAAACAAGATTCACGGAGCAGGAGATAATCGTTAGGTTAAAGCTCACATCCTGGGCAGTGATAAATGCCATCGACGGTCTGATATCTCGTCAGACCGCATTTTTTACACTTTGATTTTTGGTGAAGCCAGTCGCGATAAGAATCAAGTTCGCCTTCGACGAAATCTTCATCATACTCGATGCCATAAGCTTGCCACTTAGAGTGAGCTTCTAGTTCGTGTTTAGCACGTTGCCAGGCCTCAGATTCGATGCGAAGTCTTTCAACGTCTGTTTTATAGTCTATGTGATGAGAAAGTGCGTGACCGAGCTCGTGGAGCGTCAGAAGGGCAAAATATGGCATGGGAATAGGCTCAATTCCGTCGATAAAGATGGTTTTTTCGGGCTTATACTTAAAACGACCGCCAAGACGCCATGAAAACTCTGGATATTCATCCTTTAATTCAAGGAGAAAAGCATGAGCGTTTTCAGGGATGTTGGTGTCTTTGAGATTGTCTAGACTAAGAGTTTTTGGACTTACCATAGAGATAAGCTCCATAAATTACGGATTCCTGTGGCTTTTTTGCGGGATAGATTGGCGGGACTTCGCGGTTTTTAAGGGAAACACCGAGGAGTCTCACAAGCATGTCGTGGAAGCCAGGGAAGACGGCAACGATTGGGCCAGAGAGAACGATCTGGTTTGGTTCATATTTTTTAATGAGATCAGTGAGGCCAACTTCCATACGGCAAGCGATGTCGTCGAGGGCCTTTTTCGATTCAATTTTTGTAACATCAAGATCTTTGTTTGCGGCACGGATAGCTTTCGAGGAAGCGATTTTCTCCCATTCGAGGCGCTTGCCTTTATAGGATTTCATCATGTGGCCAGGCTCAAAATCGGCAGATTCACGAGAGAGATGGCCGGAGCGGACGATGCCACCGCCAATACCTGTACCAAAGGTTAAATAGACGGTTTTTCCGGAGTAGTCGTAGCACTCATAGAGAGCACCAAGATCGGCATCATTCTTATAATAGATGCTACAGCTGATTTTTTTATCGTTGAATAATTTTTTTATGCCGTTTTCGATGTCTTCGCCATTCCAATTTGGGAGGTTTGGGGCGTTCTTAGGGCGGTTATTTTCAAGAATCCCAGGGTAGGAAATCGTGATAGCTTTGACGGTTTTACGGCGGAGAGGAAGTACTCGATGGAGATGGCGAGAAAGCTCTTTGAGCCATTTTTCTTGCTCTTGATAAGATTTCATTTTGAGACGTTTAAGAAGACGGCCCTTCTCATTAAAGAGCGCAAGAAGAGTCTTTGTACCTCCAATATCTATCGCGATATACATAAAGTAAGTATAGCACAAAAAATAATTTGTTTCTCCTTTACTTATGGGGTGATATCTGGTATAATAGGAAGCAATATTCGGGTTCACTCAAGAGGAGAAAATCCGCTCTTCTTTTCTTGAGTGAGCCTGAAGGAAGGAAAATTAATTAATGTCAAAATTTGACGAACTCCTCGCAAAAGAGGGTGAATCAATCAAACAAGCTGTCGCTGGTGACACCGTTGATGGCGTTGTTCTTTCGGTTAAGAAACACGAAATCTTAATCGATCTCGGAGCTAAAGGTGTTGGTCTCGTACCACGTCGTGAAGCTTCATATGCTCGTAATCTCGAAGCTGGCCAAGAGGTCACTGCTTCAGTTATCGATGCAGAGATGGAAGACGGTTATGTTCTTCTTTCGCTTAGAAAAGCTGTTAAGGATAAGGGCTGGGATGAAATCCAGGCTAAACTCGACGCAGCTGAAATCGTTGAGGTTACTCCTTGCGATGCAAACCGTGGCGGTCTCCTTGTAGAATACGAAGGTATTCGTGGATTCCTCCCAGTTTCACAACTTTCTGCAGAACACTATCCACGTGTTGGCTCAGCAGATAAAGACGAAATCCTTCAGAGACTCAACTCTCTTGTTGGTAAGAATATTAAGGTTCGTATCCTTGATGCATCAAAGAAGGATAACAAACTTATCTTCTCTGAGAAGGAAGCTGTTAAAGACGGTCTCGCAGCACGTTTCGCTGAACTCGCTGTTGGTGATACTGTTAAAGGTATGGTTACCGGTGTTGTCGATTTCGGTGTATTTGTAAACGTTGATGGTATCGAAGGTCTCGTCCATATCTCAGAAATCTCATGGGAGCGTGTCAATAACCCATCAGATTACGTAAAGGTTGGCGATGAAATCGAAGCTAAAATCATTGCAATCGACAAAGAACGCCTCAGCCTCTCTATGAAGCAACTTACTGAAGACCCATGGCTTTCAGAAGTCGAGAAACTCAAGAAGGGCGCAAAGGTTGAAGGTACTGTAACTCGTATCACCCCATTTGGTGCATTCGTACAGATTTCACCAGCTGTTGAAGCTCTTGTCCACGTTTCTGAGCTTGGCGAAGGTAACGATGTTGACCCAGAGAAAGTCTTTACTCTTAACGAGCGCAAAGATTTCAAGGTTCTCGATATCGATAAAGAAGGTCGCAAGATCAGCCTTACAATCGCTTAATGATTCAAAAATGAGCCCTTTGGGGCTCTTTTTTGTTGTCGATGGTGTATAATAGTCTTTATGAAGAAGGTTAAATCAATTTTACTTACAGCACTTGCTATTATTCTTGCTTTCTTGGCAATGGTTTTTATTACGAACGCAATGAATGCTCCAGAGAAAGACGAAAACACTAACTATTCAAATATTTCAGATCGTACTGAGGCTTATATGGTAAAGAAGGCAAAACTTTCTGAAATTAAGAGGGAAGATGGCGTCGTTAATATTTATCTCTTCTGGGGTGATGGTTGTCCGCATTGTAAAGACGAATGGGCATGGCTTGAATCTATTCGTGAGGAATATAAGGATGTTAATATTTATGGCTTTGAGACCTGGTACAGCGAAGCGAACAGTAAAATTATGCAACAATTTGCGACTGCACTCGGCGAAGAAGCTAGGGGTGTCCCATACACCGTGATTGGTAATAAATCAATCAGCGGTTTTGCAGACGGGAAAGAACATATAGAAGCTATTAAAAATGCAAGAAAATCTGGCTTTGACCTCTATTTTGATAAAATTAAGTAGGGTCTGAGACTTGAAAAAATAAGCATTTTGTGCTATACTAAGAGGATAGGTACTTAAAATAGTTGTTAGTTTTGGGTGAATCTTTTTTAAGGAGGGAAAAGATGTTTTTTAAAAAATCTGACAGCATTATTGATGAACCTGACGAGGAATTGAGGCGTATTGTATTCCTTAGGAATATAAAAACCTGGGCCCTGAAAATAGTTTTTATCATCTTGGCGATTGTTGGTTTCATGTGTTATGAAATGCATATAAAAACAACGGAACGTAGTAGAGTCGACATGATAGATAGAAGAGAGGCCGCAAAAGAAGCGGTCACGTTATATTCAGAAGCCCATCCGGAACTTTCCCAAGAGGAAATAAACGAAATATTTCGAAATTTTGCACCTTAATTTTCAAAAAGCCACCCTTCGGGGTGGCCTTTTTTATTTTTTAAACTCTTTTGGGAAGAGTGGAGTCTCTGGCGGTTCGATTATGTCGGAAGTAAAGATTTTTTCAACCTTTTCGGCGACTGGGAGAAATGGCTTTAACATTTCATTAGCGTTTAAAAGATCGGCGACGAGGGAAGCGAGAAGAATCTTTGCTTCTTCAGGGTTTTCTTTGGCGACAGACCAAGGTTTTGTGTCCTCGATGCGCTTATTGACAGCGCTGATTTTGCTCCAGGCATATTCGATACCTTTGGTAAATTCGAAATTATCCATGAAACGTTTATACTCGGCATCTTCGGAGTCCCAAGTGTTGCGGAATTTTCCATCTTCTAGGACTTTGCGTTTTTCGAGGAATTCGCGGGTAACTTCGTTCTTTTTGCAGAGATTAGAGAGGCGTTGAACGAGGTTGCCATAATCGTTGGCGAGCTCATTATTATAGGCGTCTTCGTATTTCTCCCAGGTAAAGTCAGAATCGGTGAAGGTATCGATATGGCGGCTGAAGTAGTAGCGGAAGGCATCGAGGCCGTGTTTGTCTAAGACTTCAAGTGGGTCAACGACGTTGCCGATAGATTTTGACATCTTCTGGCCGTTAGCTAGTATGAAGCCGTGGCAGAGAAGGGTCTTTGGAAGGGGAAGGTCAAGGCCTAAGAGCATTGCCGGCCAGAGAATGGCGTGGAAGCGGAGGATGTCTTTACCGACAACCTGGACGGTTGCAGGCCAGAAATCTGAGATATCTTGATCTGGATAGCCGAGGACGGTGATGTAGTTTGAGAGTGCATCCATCCAAACGTACATGACCTGGTCTTCATCGCCAGGGACGTCGACACCCCATTTAAGATGAGCTTTTGGACGAGAAATCGAAACATCAGGAGTGTTTTCAAGGAGCTTTAGAAGCTCGTTTTTGCGGAATTCAGGGAGAATTCTTAGCTCGCCTGATTCGATTTTTTCGCGGATTTCATCTTTAAAATCAGCAACACGATAATAATAATTTGACTCAGAAAGATGCTCATAAGGTTTTTGGTGGTCTGGGCAGATGCCATCGTTTTCTTTGTATTCGTTATCTGTTACGAAACGTTCACAGCCTTCGCAGTACCAACCTTCGTATTCTGATTTATAGATATGGCCACTAAGCTTGTTCCAAATTTTTTGGACGCGTGCTTCGTGGTCTTTGTTGGTTGTGCGGATAAAATCAGTGTATTCTACGCCAAGTTTTTTGATGAATTCTTGGAATTTTGCAGAGTTTTCGTCGACGTATTTCTTTACGTCAATGCCGAGGTCGAGAGCTTTTTTCTCGATTTTATTACCATGCTCGTCAGTGCCGGCCTGGAAGCGTACATCATCGCCACACATGCGCATATATCTCGCAGCAATATCGGCTAGTAAGTAATCTTCGGCGTGGCCGAGATGAGGGACGCCGTTAACATACGGGATGGCGGTTGTGATGTATTTTTTCATGTTTCCTCTTATTTTATTTGCTTTATTATAACAGAATTTGGTGTATAATTAAAGCATATGGGAAATGAACAACAATCATTCGAATCTCCTGTTCCTCCATATCCTTTTGAGTCTGAATCAGAGAGTTTTAACCCTCCAAAAAAGAAGAAAATCTGGCTTATTATTGTGATTATTTTTGCAGTTTTAGTCGTTGTTGCGGGCAGTATTTTGGCGCTGTTTTTGATTGAGAAAGCAAAAGCTGACGAGAGGGAAAAACGTGCAGCAGTAGTGAAGGTTAATGACGATCCAGAACTTTCAAAGAAGAGTTTTAAAACTGGAAAGAAGAAAGATGAAATCAGCCAAGATGAAGAAGACGAAACAGATGAAGACGAGGACGAGACGGAAGGAGATGAGATGAAATATCTCGAGCCAACAGGGTGGGCGATTAAGTTCACTTATCCGGAAGGCGTGGTTGATGTAAAATATGTGATTCAGAATGAGAATTATAACGGCGAATTATATATCATGAGTATCGCGACGGCGGATAAGATTTATGATGTAAATATATGTGGTGGGAAGGCGGCATACGAACAATATCCATTCTTCCTCGGACAGATTTCAAGATGGGATCCGAAAGCAAAGCATGATGATTGGGAAACGAGTCCACTTAGTGCGGGTGGGTCGTTAGCACTAAAAGATGGTGATATTGAATACTTTGTGAATACGACTTATGGAAACGGATGTGAGACTGGAGATATGACGCCGGATTATGTCGAGGCATTGAAGATTTCGAAGAAGCTGATTGATAGTATGGAGAAAAAATAGGGCATAAACCTCTTGAAAATGAGGTGATTTTGCGTTATAATAGGGAAAGTTAATCCCGGGTAGCTCAATGGTGGAGCAAGAAGCTGTTAACTTCGAGGTTGCTGGTTCGAGCCCAGTCCCGGGAGCCATATTGGACAATAAGTCCAATTTTTTTATATCTAAGATATGATATAATATGGGGGTAGTATTTGTTGGGCCAGGATGGGAGGTGGTAATATGGCCAATCAGAATAAGTCATTTTTGACCGAAGAAGAACGAAGCGTCTTAACTCCTAATAATATCGTCTTCCCGAAGGAGGCAAGAGAACGGTTCTTTGAGGTTAGGGGCGATGTAAAAGCTATGCTCAGATATATATCTACAGATACTAAGAAACTTGAATCAAAATAATTTTCAAAAAGGCCGCCATATGCGCGGTCTTTTTCATTTTTAGAGAATAACTTTAAAAACGCCAAGAGAAAGAATTGTCATAATAACACAGGCGAGGACGAGGCCGCAACCGATAGAGAAGAGTGTCTTTTTCTTGTCGAGATTGAGCATGCTGGCTGCGAGGGTGCCAGTCCAAGCGCCGGTGCCAGGAAGTGGGATGCCGACGAAGAGTGTGAGTGCGAGATAGATGCTGTCGCCAGCTTTCTTCTCGAGTTTTTTGCCGCCTTTTTCGCCTTTTTTAAGACACCATTTGCAGAATTTATTACCTTTCTTCCATTTCCAAGTTGAGCCCCATTCGAGGAAGCGACGAGCATACTTAAAAATAAATGGAACAGGGACGAAGTTACCAATAATGGCGATTAGAAAGACTGCCCATTCTGGAATTCCGAAACCAACGCCGATTGGTGTAGCGCCGCGGAGCTCGATTAATGGAACCATCGAAACTAAAAAGACGATCAGGATTTTTAATAACATGAAAACATTATATCAGAAATAGGGGAAAATGTCTCTCTCACCATTCTGCTTATGCTTGAGATAAGGGGTGAAAAATGTTAAAATAATAGCGGTGGTAATAAGCCGCTTTTTTGGTCTGTACGACCGGTAGCAGTTGTTCTTTAAAATCTAGCACAAGTACACAATGGAGGTGGGTTCATGGGAAATGTCGCAAAAATCAATCTTTCAGTAAGTAGTTGTAGTGAGTGTCCATTTTCGCGGTCTAGTAAGACAGCGGTTAAATGTGTGCACGAAAAAATGATGAACATCGATGTTGATGAAGGAGATGTAGTTCCGGATTTTTGTCCATTTGTTGTCCAGAGGATCGAGGCGGTTATGCAGGGAATTGAAAATCTTCCGAATACCACGATACCGAAGACGTATCTTGAAACTATCAGGAAAAAACAAAACAAGGGCGATTATAGCGGAGCGAACTCTAAGTACGGAGTAGATCATGCTTGGTATCACATGAGAAGAGTGCAGGAAATTGGAATTGATTTCTTGCAGTCATGTGTA
>JAEEGK010027397.1_pt1 | contig 11511 bp, 8 predicted proteins | sample 8958771 | NCBI WGS metagenome assembly JAEEGK01 (sample SAMN16246547, study PRJNA631951) | gut metagenome | biome: gut microbiome; feature: rumen; material: SC-attached | host: Bos | place: Iran: Karaj | collected 2018-10 | reverse complement strand
GCAGAACAGACACACGTACCATCTCATTGACCGGAGTCTCCTTGATGTCGAATCCCTTCAGGTCTTTCGCGGAGAAAGACGCACGGATATATGTATCTGCATCCACACGGGCATTACCGATGACCTTAAACGGTGTATCGGAAACCTTGGCTGTGTCACCGATCTTGGAGATCGGGTAGATCATAACCTCGTTGATACCGGCATTCTGGATCTCCCATGCCTTCTCGGACGTGATGATCTCGCCTGCCTTAAGGATGATCTCACCATCTTCGTTGATGACGTCGGAGACTGTCTTATGACCCTTAATACGGGCAGCCAGAGCCAGCTTCTTATTAATCTTATAGATACCAACGCGAGCCAGATCGTAACGCTTCGGGTCGAAGAACATGCCATTGATGAGTGATTCCGCACTCTCTACAGTAGCCGGCTCACCCGGACGGAGCTTATGGTACAGCTCGGTGAGACCTTCCTCACGGGAGTGGGTCGTATCCTTCGCGATCGTCTCAGCAAGGGCTTTCTCCTCGCCGAAAAGCTCTGTCAGTTCTTCGTCCGTGCCAATACCGAGGGAACGGAGGAAGACCGTGATCGGGATCTTACGCTGACGGTCTACACGTACATAGACGACGCCATTCGGATCTGTTTCATATTCCAGCCATGCGCCACGGTTCGGGATGAGCTGGGAAGTATAAAGATCGACATCGGATTTATCATGAACGATGTCAAAATACGCGCCCGGAGAACGGACGAGCTGACTGATGATTACACGCTCAGCACCATTAATAATAAAGGTACCATGTTCTGTCATAATCGGGAAATCACCGATGAAGACGTCCTGGTCTTCCACTTTACCGGTACGCTTGTTGACAAGACGGACCTTCACCTTGAGCGGAGCCGCATAGTTGCAGTCTTTCTCCTTGCACTGCTCAATAGTGTTTGCCGGATGGTCGATATCGAACTCTTTACCGATGTAAGACAGCTCCATATCGCCAGAAAAGTCCCTGATCGGAGATACTTCCTCAAGAACTTCCATCAGGCCCTCGTCAATGAACCACTGATACGAGTTCTTCTGTACCTCAATAAGATCCGGGACTTCGATGACTTCGTCGATATGAGAATAGGACATTCTCTCTGCTCTTCCCTGCTTGATGGGACGCACCATTACACATCACCTCTCGACTTCGTAAACCTTCCGTTTACGTGTACGCAAAAAAGATCGCGCACCTTCCTATACACTCAGAAAGCAGGCTTTGCAAGCTCCGCCGTACTTTCACGTCAAAATGGGTAAAGTACCCCTACCCATTGTAACGCAGTATAGAATGATACCACGATCTTTTACAAGTGTCAACGATATATTTAATTATCCCGTAACTTTTTTCACGGGCCGTTTTTCTTCCGGATCCGTCAGAGGATCCGGAAAAACGATCCATTATGAGAAGAAGTCGATCAGTCCATGGTGCACGATGGTGGAGTAAGAGGTGTCAGAGATCACACCTGTGTACCATGCGTTGTAGTTCTCCGCTGTGAGCGTGTCACGGATCTGGCTCTGGTATTTCGGAAGGTTATCGCAGAAGTAGAAGAGCTTAACGCTGCTTACGCAGTCGATGATGTACATATCGCCCTTCTTTCTTGCCGGATCGAAAAGCCATGCGATCAGCTTCTCATCTTCCGGAGCGAGTACCGGGTCAGAACCGTCACCCATATCCGTCTTCTCAAAGCTGTCCTCTGTTACGCCGGAGGTGTAACCGCCGTCGATGAAATTGCTTGTATCTTTGGAGTACTTCTTGGCAAGCTCGATGAACTGCTCTTCTGTCGTAGCCTGAGCCATGTACTCTTCCGCCTTTTTGTGCCACTTCTCGTGGTGCGGAGCCTTATCTTCCAGAGTGTGGGAAAGATCCTTGAGGTAATCGTCATCGAGCTGGATCACACGGTAAGAGCATGTCGGTGTCTCATCTACGTGAATATCCTCGAAAAGAACCGCATACGCACCTGTCTCCTGAGTATCGAGGAATGCCATCGGGGTATTCGCCTGTGTTTCCGGGTTGAAGCAGAGCTCTGCGAACTCTTTGTTGTAACCTTCGACCTGAGCCTTTGCAAGACCTGCTTCGGTCGTCGGATCTTCGCCGTTCAGCATTCTTGTAAGGTAGTCCTCGGTGCAGACCTGCTTTACTCTGGTCTGGAAATCTACTGCGTTCTTACAGCCGTCAGCGATCTTGTGCGCCTTCTCAAGAGCGGCATCGAGTGCCTTCTGCTTCTCTTCTTCCGAAGCATCAGCTGTGTAATCCGCACCGATGAAGTAAACCTGGAAGCGGCAGAGCTGGTAGTTCTCCGGAGCCTTGTCGAAAGCCTCCTGAATGTCAGCCTGGTTCGCTTTGAACTGGCCGTCCTGAACAGCGAGCTTGTATTCATCTACAACTGCAAGACGCTTCATGATCTTACGGTAGATCTGAACGGTCATACCGGAACCATAAACATTCTGCAGGTACTGGTCACATGTCATGTTGGAACCGCGGAGAACATTTACGCTTTCAACATTAGCACGCATAGCGTCAACTTCCGCTTCGGCATATCTGTCTGCAGCCACAGCCTTAAAGCCTGCGCTCTTGGCCGCCTGCTCGATCAGGTAATCGCCCTGTGCGGAGCTGGCTGCTTCTTCCCAGAGCATATCGCGGTAGGTCTGGCCGGATTCCGAATTATAGACCGTATCCAGATCCGTCTCGGAACTGATGATGCCGTAGGAACTGTATTTAGTATATATGGAAGCAAAGTAATAGTTCATCTCTGCGATCGTCAGACGATCTACCGTCTTTTCCTTGCCATCTACAGTGTGCACGATCTTGGCACCCGGCAGGATCTTGGCCGGAAGACCGGTCACATAGGCAAAGTAGCTGAAGCAGAGAAGTACAAGAACGATGATCGCGATGGTCGCGATGATCCTGTTCTTCTTTGAAACTTTCATATGTTTTTTCGTCTTAGCTTTTCCCGATTTTTCGGTCTGTTTAGACATATTCATGCCCTTCCTTTACTTTCATATAGAATAATCAGCACGCATCATTATAATTCGCAAGTGGCGAGAATGCAAGAAAAGAATATGATCGTCCGCTGAAATATGGCGATTTTCGGGTGTTTCCCTATGATTTCTCACCGATTGAAAACGTTTTTGATCAGAAGATTAAGATCCTCATTGTCTTTCCCGGCACACTCATAGAGCACCTCGAAGAAGCGCTCTTCGGTCGAGTTGGTAAAGGCATTTCTCTGCACATATTCGCGGACCACGCCATTGAATTCATCTCTTCCGATGATCTCTCCCATCTGGAAAAGAGCCGCTTTGCCGGTAAAATACACCGCATTCAGATAATCGTTCATGTTCGGGAAGGCATATCGGGAACGGTTGATCGGAAGTTCCGGGTAATACGCCATGTTATCGATATACACGAGGTCGTTGCTGTCTCTTGAAAAGTTCTCGTACCGGTCTTTCAGCCCTACCCACGCCTCGTAGACGGTCTCCGAGTAAGAGGCGAAAGACTCGTCCAGCCAAGGTTCAAGGCCCGAGTTATTGCCGACGATGCCCATGAACCACTGGTGTCCGAGCTCGTGCGCGATCGTGACACCGAGTTCCTCGTAAGGGATCGTCTCATATGCGTTCTTTCTGGTGTAGTACTGGTCGTCCGTGATGATGACCAGGTTCGGATACTCCATGCCGCCGGCATCGATCGTCGCCAGGATCACGTCTACTTCCGGATACGGATACTCGCCGAAAGCAGATCCGAGAGCGGCAAGAGAATCCTGGGAAGCCTTAAGCGAAACCGCCTGGACCTCCTCCATTTCCTTTGTCGCCGGGTGCGCCGAGTTATACGCCACGTTGATATGCACACCGTTATAGTCGCCTTCGAGTATGTCAAAAGTCTCACAGGCACTGAAGACGAAGTCGCGGACACAGGGCGCATCGATCGTATAGATCTTGCTGCTGCCTTCTGTTTTTTCAGAAGATGCGGTTCCCGTGGTCAGGGCGGTAAAGTCCTTCGGAACGCGCAGAGTCACCTCATAATCCGAAACCTCGGAGAAGAAGCACTCGCCCTCGTTATAGAAAGCTTCGTGCGACCAGCCGTTTTCCGTATATACCGCGAGGATCGGGTAGAAGTTCGTCACGTTGAAGACGCCGTTTTTCACCCCATAGCGGTCGGCAAGCGTCGGGATCTTCGCTACAAAATCGTAGGAGAGGGTCATCTTCTCCTTCGGGGCAAGTGCCTTGGAAAGCGGGAACCATACGACAGAGACATCATTGTCGCGTCTCATCTCGATCTTGCTCTTGTCGCGGCTGTCCGTGATATTCGTGATCTCCGTCAGCGCGCCGTTCGTCTCATTCACATAGGTGATCCCTGATGTATCCGCATCCACAAAAAGGCTGGAATAATCGCGCAGGCACAGCTCGTCCCAGCTTTCATCCGAGTTATTAAAGAATGTCACTTCCACGTGTCCGCCGACCGTGTTCTCCTTCGCATCGAGCGTGAGATCCAGCACATACTGATAGCGCTCCGTCGTCGGGATCGCGATAGCGCAGCCCTTGTCCGGTGCCTTAAAATCCGGTGACAGCGTCGCGGAAGGCTTTTCGGTCCCGCTTGTGGAATCGGACGGAGGATCTGTCTCATACGATGTGGAAAGACTCGGCTCTTCGGTCGTTTCAGTGATCGTCGTCGTAGTCTTTTTCGTCTTTTTCTTTTTCTTCTTTTTGGTGGTTTCAGCCGTCTGGCCGCAGGCAACAACAGACAGGACCATGCCCAGAGTCAGGGCAACAGCCAGGATTTTCCTAACGTTTTTCATTTCTTTCCCCTTTCTTATGCGAAGAAACAAAGAGCGATCACGTGGCAGATCGCACCGAAGTCCACGAGCAGGTGGAAGATCATGTGCGCGAACTTAAAACGCATGTAGAACAGAATGACACTGGTGGTGTAGCAGATACCGCCGGCCAGGATCAGCCAGAATGTCACATGATTCGTCCGGGCGTAAAGGATCGGGAAACAAAGAACGATCATCCAGCCCATCAGCAGATAAAGGAGCGTGGAGAATATATAGGAGATCGCCGTCTTCGAGAAGGAGATGGCTTTCTTCAGGGTACCGGCGATAACGACGACCCACTGCGCGATGCAAAGACCGATGCCCCACTTGCCGCCGATGATCGAAAGGCAGATCGGCGTGTAGGTGCCGGCGATAGCGTAGAAGATCATGATGTGGTCGAGGCGGTTAAATACGGCTTTCTGCTTGGTGCCGTGTTTCATGGTGTGGTCGATGGTCGACATCAGGAACATAAGGAAAGTACCGATGCAGAAGATCGAGATCGCTACCGTGTTCAGGATCGCATGTCCTTCCTTTGCGCTGAGATACGCATGTACGGCCGCATATGGCAGGATGCCCAGCATAAATGCCGCCATGACACCGTGTGTCGTCGCGTTTCCGATCTCTTCGCCGAAAGACTCTTCCGTCTTTACTTTGCGGGCGGATTCTTCATCTGCCCAGGTAAGATCACGAAGTCCCTCTTCGAGCGGATCCTCCGAGACAGTGTTTCCTGCTTCCTTATGTGCTTTCGATCCCTCCAGCCAGACTCTCCAGAATGACTTGTTCGTTGACATTTCTTATGCCTCCCTTTTTACTTCTTAATATATTCACACTTTTTTCCGTTTCCGGTTTATTCGTCATCGCCGAAAACGTCTATCTTCTCAGCTTCACCATGCACATCCGGAAAATCGAGCTCCGCATTCTCCGGAGCCGCTTCTTCTTTTACCGGTGCATCTTCGGGGAGTTTTTCCTCCACCGCCGAAGGAGCTTCTTCAGTTTCCGCCTTTTCCTCATCCGCAGGCGCCGAAGTCGGTGCGTGTGCCGCAAGCGCGATCACGGAAGTATCTTCTGCCGGCGCAGATGCCGGTGCAGACGTCGGTGCATGCGCCGCCAGTGCAATGACCTTGGTCTCTTCGGTCGGTGCCGAAGTCGGCGCATGGGCCGAAAGCGCGATCACGGCGGTATCCTGCTCCCTGGAACCGATATTCCCGGCGGGCGCTTCCGAAGAAAGAACATTCGGGACTGTCGCGTCGTTGTCCGCCTTTTTTACAGGGAAAGTCTCTTTTGCGACCTCGGCCTTTTCATTCAGAACGATCGTACCGAGCGGGGACGGGCCTTCGCTCTCCAGTTCAGGAGAGAAAGAAGGCGCGCGCACATCGTTGACTTTGCGGAAGTGGGCAAAATCGTGGATCTGCTTCTTCTCTGTCACGTAGGCGTTATGGTAGAAACGGACGATCTGCGCCAGGATATAGGAGATGACCGCGATCGGCAGGATCGTATAGGTCAGACCGTCAGCCGTCTTCTCGGGCACGATGCCGATCAGCCCGGCAAAAGGCGCGTGCGTCAGTTCATAGATGCGGTTTAAGACCATCGAGAGGATCGAATCCACAAGGCTCTTGCCGTTCATGACGATATTGAGGTTGACCTTCGGCAGGAACCACTTCGGGATATATGCCAGCAGGCCGAAAGCTGCGACACCGAGCATGACCCAGACCTTCTTTTTCCAGCAGAACCAGATACAGGTCAGGATAAGCGCCGCGACAAAACAGAGGCTCATGATCGTTTCCGGCAGGGAGATCTCCCTCGGAACGTTCGCCGTATAGCAGAAATATGCCGGGTAGGAAAACAGGAAAAGAAGCGACAGCAATACTCCGCCGAGGAAGATATCACCTATGATGTCACGTTTCATCTTCTGCTTCTCCTTTCCTAAAGATCTGAACTTCGACATATTTATCCAAGTTTACGAAGTAATGGTATTATACCCCTTCGCCTTTCCCTTGTCACTTGCCGTAGCGCGTGATAAAATCGAAAAAAGCCCGGTTCCTGTCGTCCTCTTTATATAGGGCCCCATGGAAAAGATCTATTCCCGGGATATTTCGTTAGGAGGGGTCGTCATATGTCCTATTCCACTACGTCCGCAGATGTTGTGATCGTTGGTACCGGTGCCGCCGGACTGTTCTGCGCACTGCATCTTCCGGAGAATCTTTCCATTTACATGCTCACCAAAGACACGCTCGAGAACAGCGCGTCCTACCTCGCTCAGGGCGGTATCGCCGCTCTCAAGGACTCCGAAGACTACGAGGATTACTTCGAGGATACACTCCGTGCCGGCCATTACGAGAATTCGAGAAAAGCCGTCGACACCATGATCCGCCAGTCTCCGGTCATCATCAGAGAGCTCCTCGACTACCACGTCAACTTCGATAAGAAGGGCGACGATCTGGACCTTACGAAGGAAGGCGGTCACTCCGCTTCCCGTATCCTCCATCACGAGGACATCACCGGACAGGAGATCACCAGCAAGCTCCTCCAGAACGTAAGAGAAAAGAAAAATATCGATCTTCACGAGCATACCACCATGGTCGACCTGATCTGTGAGAAGAATGTCTGCAAGGGCATCATCACCCAGGATCAGGAAGGCAACTTCCAGGCAGTATTCGGCAAGGCCGTCGTCCTGGCAACCGGCGGTATCGGCGGACTTTTCAAGCACAGTACCGCTTTCCGTCACATCACCGGTGACTCGCTGGCGATCGCGCTGAAGCACAACGTGCTCCTTAAGGATATCAACTACATCCAGATCCACCCGACATCCCTCTATTCCGAGAAGCCGGGCAGATCTTTCCTCATCTCCGAGGCCGTTCGAGGCGAAGGCGGTGTGCTCCGCAACAAGGACATGGAGCGCTTTACCGACGAGCTTCAGCCCCGTGACGTCGTTTCCGCTGCGATCAAGAAGCAGATGGAAAAGGACGGCAGAGGCTTCGTATGGCTGGATGTCACGCATCTCGATCCGGAACTGGTCAAGAGCCATTTCCCGAACATCCTTGAGCACTGCAAGGAAGAAGGCTACGACATCCTGAAGGAGCCCTTCCCGGTAACCCCTGCCCAGCACTATTTCATGGGCGGTATCGAAGTGGACCTTAAGGGCAGAACTTCCATGGATAACCTTTACGCCATCGGCGAGACTTCCTGCACCGGCGTGCACGGCAAGAACCGTCTCGGCAGCAACTCCCTCCTCGAGAGCCTCGTATTCGCGAAGCGTTCCGCACAGAACATCGAGGAGACCATCCCCTACGAGCCGACAGAGGTCGAGGACGTAGACTTTACACAGTACGAAGGCAGAGATTTCGCGAAGGAATACCGCGAGATCGTTCTTGAAGAGATCAAGAGAAGGGATAAGGATTTCTATGAACAATGGTGTACTTAACACGATCCTTTGGGACGAATATATCATGCGCGCCCTGCGCGAAGACATCACTTCCGATGATGTAACGACGCAGGCCATCATGCCGGAGCCCTTCATGGTCACGGTGAACCTGATCTGCAAGCAGGACGGTATCCTCTGCGGCATCGACGTCTTCACCCGTGTTTTCGAGATGCTCTGCGACAACTCCTCTTTCCGCGCCAACTTCAAAGACGGCGAGGAGATCCATAAGGGTGATGTCATCGGCGTGCTCGTCGGTGACGGCCGTGCGGTCTTAAGCGGCGAGAGAACGGCGCTAAACTTTCTACAGCGCATGAGCGGTATCGCGACGCTGACCCATTCGATGGTTAAAGAACTGGAGGGGTTCTCTACGAAGCTCCTCGATACCCGTAAGACGACGCCGAACATGCGTCCGTTCGAGAAGTATGCCGTGCGTATCGGCGGCGGCACGAATCACCGCTATAACCTGTCCGACGGCGTCCTCATCAAGGATAACCACATCGGGGCCGCCGGGTCCATCGCCAAGGCGGTGGAGATGGCACGCGCCTATGCACCTTTCGTAAGAAAGATCGAAGTCGAAGTCGAGAACCTGGAGATGCTTCAGGAAGCTCTCGATGCAAAGGCGGACATCATCATGCTCGACAACATGACCGATGAGATGACGGCGCAGGCTGTGGCTATGGCCAAGGGCAAGGCGGAGCTGGAAGCCTCCGGCAATATGAATAAGGAGCGTCTGAGAAAGCTCGCCGAGATCGGTGTCGACTACATCTCCTGCGGCGCGCTGACGCATTCTGCTCCGATCCTCGACTTCTCTATGAAGAATCTCACGCCCATCGAGTGATCTGAAGAATCAGCCACACATGAATCCATCAGGCGCCCACGATCTCCGCGCGGCGCCTGTGTTTTCCCAAGGAGGAATATCATGTCCAGAATTATTTTAGCCAGTAAATCCCCTCGCCGCTTCGATCTGATGTCGCTGACAGGCCTGGATTTCGAAGTCATGGTCGCCGACATCGACGAGGATCAGGTGCTGTCGGATGTTCTCCATCATTACCACGACCGCGGCATCCGTGCCGACATGTATCAGATCGCGCAGGAAGTGGCCTGTGCCCAGGCCGCTGCGAAAGCATCCTCGGTCCTGGAGAGTGTGGGAGCGGATGAGGATGTGCTGGTGATCGGTTCAGACACGGTCGTCGTCACGGCCGACAGTATCCTCGGCAAGCCGAAGGACGAGGAGGATGCGCGGCACATGCTGACTCTTCTTTCCGGCATGACGCACCGCGTGTATACCGGTGTTTCCATCCTGGGACGCGGTCAGAAGCGCACGTTCTGTTCTTTTGCCGACGTGAAATTCCATACTTTTGACGATCTGCAGGAGAAGCTGATCGAGTCCTATGTGGCCTCCGGCTCCCCGATGGATAAGGCCGGGGCATACGGGATCCAGGACCAGGGTGCCCTCCTCATCGACTCGATCTCCGGCGACTATTATGCTGTGGTCGGGCTTCCGGTCGCGCAGGTTAACCGGGTACTTCGGGAGATGGTCGGGTAAGCACCTCGTCCGGAAAACTCATCAGAAATAGAAAAACCGGCATGTTTCGTGCCGGTTTTCTTTCTTCTTAGGATTCTTTCTTCTTAGGCAAAGAGCGGTGTGGAGAAGTATCTCTCGGCTGTGTCCGGAAGTACCGTGACTACCGTCTTTCCGGGACCGAGTTTCTTCGCCATGGCGATTGCCGCCGCCACGTTCGATCCGGAAGAGATGCCGCACATGAGACCTTCTTTTCTCGCCAGGTCCTTCGCCGTGCCGATGGCTTCATCATCGGTCACGACGTATACATCTTCGAATATCTCTGTGTTCAGGTTGTCCGGGATCAGACCGTCTCCGATGCCCATCTGCAGGTGGGAACCGATGTTACCGCCGGCAAGGATCGCCGCGTTTTCCGGCTCGACTGCCCAGATCAGGATGCCCGGGTTCTGGGCCTTCAGGACTTCACCGATACCGGAGAGCGGTCCGCCGGTTCCGATGCCGGCGCAGAAACCGTCGATCGGTCCTGCTACCTGCGCCAGGATCTCCACGCCCGTATGATGACGGTGCACCATCGGATTGGCCGGGTTGGTGAACTGCTGCGGGACGAAGACATTCGGATCCTCGGCCGCCATCTTCTCGGCTAGTTTCAGACACTCGTCGATCGCTTTACCGATATCGCCGTCATCATGGATGAGACGGACTTCGGCGCCGTAATGCTCTACCAGATAGCGGCGCTCACAGGATACGGAGTCCGGCATGATGATGATCGTTCTGTATCCGCGGACCGCGCCGACCAGCGCAAGACCAATGCCCTGATTGCCGGATGTCGGCTCGACGATAATCGTTTCGGGGCCAATGATGCCGGCATTCTCTGCAGCATTGAGCATGGCAAGGGCCGTGCGGGTTTTGACGGAACCGCCGACATTGAGACCTTCATATTTGACGAGAACTTCCGCTGAATTCGGACGTTTGAGGCGGTTCAGACGGATCATGGGAGTGGAGCCGATGGCTTCGAGAACATTATTACAAATCATATATGCTGAACTCCGGAAATAGGTTTAAGTCTATCAGAGCCGAAAGCTTCGATAAAAACCGGCGTGTCGTTTATCGTTTGAACCGCTGTTTGTATAGTTTTTTATCGGGGGGCGCGCTTTTTTTTGAAAAAAATACGCGCGCCGTGCGCCGTGCTATTGCTGCCGCAATACGCCCGGCGATTATCCTGTGGGTGGGGGCAATGCAGAACGACAATCCTCAAAAGACCCGCATAATCAATCGATCAGTCTTTGAGTGTTTTCAGACATTCCTGGTACGCCTTCATCTCTTTGCCGCATAACCTTTCTTCTTTCTCCAGTTCTTCTTCGCACTTTTCCCTCTGGTCATCGTCGTTGGGATACTCCCTCCTGCATCTGGTGAACTTTTGGGTTTCTTCCTCCCATTCGCTGCATTTCTTATCGGTTACGCAGGTATACTGTGCGATCATCTGAGAACCGCACGGTTCCATTTTTTCTGCCCAGTTCTCCTGATTCTCAATGACCGCAAGACATCCGGCCTTGGTATTGCTGTCGATACTGCGGCAGTGGTCAATATAATCACAATACGTTTCATAGACCTGTTGAATTTTGGAGATAATGTTTTCGGGTTTGGTCGATTTTCCGTTTGCTGAACCGCCATCTCCAGATTCGCCATTGCCTGATTCATTTTCAGTACAGGCAAATAGTAGCAGAGCCATAAAAAT
>JAEEGK010027396.1_pt1 | contig 11512 bp, 8 predicted proteins | sample 8958771 | NCBI WGS metagenome assembly JAEEGK01 (sample SAMN16246547, study PRJNA631951) | gut metagenome | biome: gut microbiome; feature: rumen; material: SC-attached | host: Bos | place: Iran: Karaj | collected 2018-10 | reverse complement strand
GGTGATACTCTTTTTGAAGAGTCTGTAGGGAGAACGGATTTTCCGACAAGTTCAACATCAGAGCTCATACGAAGCGTCAAGGAGAGACTCTTCATACTTCCGGAAGATACAATTGTCTATCCCGGACACGGCGGAGTAACAACCATAGGGCATGAGAAGCTCTACAATCCATTTATTGTTTGAGATGCAAGGATGCAAGTAATTTACATTAAAGAAGATAAATTTCAATATGATATACACTCGCTTTACAAGGCCTTTTATCCTGAGCAGGATGTAAGGGTCATTGTAGGGCAGAGGGGATGTGTTCCCGATAAGGAAATGGATATTTCACCTGATGATGAGATATCCTTTATTGATGTAAACAGAGATAAAAATGACTTAAAAAGAACTATCTACAAGGACCTCTCTCAAAAGACCGGAAAGCTCCTTCCCTGGGGAGACCTTACAGGAATAAGACCCACAAGGATAGCCATGAATCTTATAGATGAGGGCCTTGGCGATGACGAGATCCGAACCTACATGATGGAGACATATCTTGTAAGTGAGGAAAAGACTGATCTTGCCATTGATATCGCAAGAAGGGAAAAGAGGATACTGGAAGGCATAGACTATGAGAACGGTTATAGTCTGTATATAGGAATTCCTTTTTGCCCTACAACCTGTCTTTACTGTTCCTTTACTTCATATCCGATCGGAGCATTTAAGGGAATTGTAGATGATTACATTTCCTGCCTGGAAAAAGAGATTGACTATGTAGCCGAGGCTTTCAAAGGAAAGACTCTTGATACCATCTATATCGGTGGTGGTACACCGACAACTCTTTTGCCGGATCAGATAAGAAGACTTATAGGGTATCTTCAGGATAAACTTGATCTGTCCCATGTAAAAGAGTTCACGGTGGAATCGGGAAGGCCTGATTCAATAACCAGAGATAAGCTCATTGCCATGAAGGAAATGGGAGTAACCAGAATTTCTGTTAATCCCCAGACTATGAGTGATGAGACGCTTAAGCTCATCGGAAGGCAGCACACAGTTGCTCAGCTCATAGACTCTTTTAACATGGCAAGAGAAGAAGGCTTTGATAATATCAACATGGATATCATCTTAGGACTCCCGGGGGAGACTGACAGAGATGTTCAGCATACTATCGATGAGATAATCAAGCTAGCACCTGATGACCTTACAGTGCATTCCCTTGCTATCAAGAGGGGATCGAGACTAGCTGAAGTCATGAGGGAAAAGGGCGTGGATTATTCCATGAAGAATACTGAAGAGATGATGGAGATAGCAAGAAGAGGAGCAGAAGCTCTTTCTCTTAAGCCCTATTATCTCTACAGACAGAAGAATATCAGTGGTAATTTTGAAAATACCGGTTATGCAAGAGAAGGAAAAGCCGGTATCTACAACATCCTGATAAATGAGGAAGTACAGTCTATTGTTGCGCTCGGAGCAGGAACTGTCACAAAGAGAGTGTTCGGCGAAGGCGGACGAATAGAGAGGTGTGACAACGTCAAGGATGTCAAGTTATACATGGACAACATTGATGAAATGATCCAGAGGAAGAGGGAGCTTTTTGAAAAGAGTTAAGGGGATTATAAACTGCATAATATGTTTGTTGTTATCGGCATTTGTGATGGCAGGCTGCTCTTCATCAGAAGGGATTACTCTCTACGACAGCGACCAGTATCAGACAGTGTCCATTAACGAGGGCGTTGTTCCCGAAGCAGAGGAAACAGCTGTAGCGGAGACTTTAGAGGCTGATGAGCCTTTGGAGGAAGAACAAGTGGAAGAGATAGATATTGAGAAGCTCTTTAGCCTTGGGGCAGGCGTTTTTTCCTGGGACCATCTTCCTAACATAAAAGATGTTCAGTGTATGCAGGACAACCACATTTCTGAGATATATCAGTATTTAAGACCTGAATACACTGACCAGGAGATGACTGATTTCCTGCGGGCCATGAATGATGTCGATATTGATGTCTATATTCTGGACGGAGAGCCGGAGTGGTCTTATGAAGCTGAGTATCCCGGAATGAGAAGGGTGCTTGAGAGAGTAAGAAACCTTAACAGCTCAGTTGAGCCGGATGAAAGGATCAAGGGTATTGTCTATGATGTCGAGCCCTATGTTCTTGATAAGTGGCACAATATACCGGATCAGCTTCTGGAAGAATATACAAACAACATCATCAGCATAAAGCAGGAATGCGAGGCTGATGAAGATCATCTTGATATTTGTGTATGTATCCCATACTCCTACGACAACATGGGGCATGACAGGGCTATGAGAAAGCTCCTTAAGGAGTCGGATCAGGTATTTGTCCTTAATTACCTAAAGGGTATGGAGATTGAGAATATTAAGAGAGAAGCAGCGCTTGCAAGATACTACTCAAAGCGCATGGTCAATGTCTATGAGCTTCAGCCGGGGCTTCTGTCCCAGACCAACAATACCATTACTTATTACAAGGACGGTATTGAAGCAGTTACAGAGAACTATGCTGAGCTGATGAAGGCCTATCCTGACCACAACATAGCAATTGCATATCACACATTGGAATATCTTAGAGTGCTGAGTTTAAAAGAGTAAGCAAGGCCCGGAAAGGAAATTTTAATTCTTTTCCGGGTCTTTTTATGTGAAATTTAATTGTTAAATGGATAAGATTTTAACTTTTTTTAATAGAATTAAGGCTGCCTATTGACTATCATAAAATTGTAGAAGACTGTGCAAATCTATACTGAAAGGCAGAAAGCTAATGCAGGCTATCGAGGAAAAGAGGTACAAGTTAAAACAGTTTTTGGCAATACAGCACAGCTATGACGGAAACAGGGATAATTTACACGCCCATACAATAGCCATAAACTGCAGCATAAAGACTGAGACGGAAGATATCATCGACTATAAAAAGGTTGAGAAGATCATCCACTCGTGTATAGAGAAATACGAAAACAAATACCTCAATGACCTTGAAGAATTTAAAGACAACGCAACAATCGAGAGACTCGGAGAAGTTTTGTGCTTTGAGATAGATGATTCGATTAAAGAGATAGGCTACGAAATGGATCGCTTTGAGATAGGTGAGACACCACTTCGTGTTTATGTTATTACAAACGAACTACGTGACTAATGAGTGTGAGGAAAAGCAAGATGAGAAACAAATTCTATCGTATTGTAGCAATTTTTATTGCAATGAATATGATGAGTGCCACGGTATTTGCCGCTGAGGATGCAGCACTTACGCAGGAAACACCTGCTGAGCAGCCGGCGAGCCAGGATCAGGGCAGCACCACAGCTGAACAGCAAAGTACCGATCAGGGAAATGCCGGTACTGACCAGGGAAGTGCAGATCAGGGGAACGCCGGTAATGACCAGGGAAGTTCAGGCCAGAGTGGTACTGATCAGGGCAGTTCAGATCAGGGTGCACCTTCCGGTGGAAGCGAAGGCGAAGGAACAACTCCTTCTGCTTCGGGAGACTCCCAGAGCGGCTCAGAACCTCAGCAGCAGAACACTGAGGGTACAAATCCCGATAGCACAAATACTGAAAATACAGAGGAAGAAACCAGAAGAACTGCTCAGAAGCAGCAGGAGGCGCAGACTCAGGATACTTCATCAAGCTCATCTTCAGAATCAGAATCTTCAGGCTCATCAGGATCAGGCGAGTCGGGAATGTGGTCAAACGCAGCTGAGATCACTGATGTTATGGGACTTAAGGTTTCAAATCAGGGTGACAGCGTTGTAATATCCTACAAGACAAAGCACTCTAATCCTTGGGAATATACATATCAGGGAAATCCCATCACAATCACTTATCCTGACGGAACTACAAGGACAATCACTTTTGACTGGGACGGAAACGGAATTCACGGTGACGGATGGACCAATATTGACGGCGCAACTGTAACAAAATCTTCGGATCAAAATGATACAGAAATCGCGACTATAACAATTCCTGCTTCTTACTTCAATTCCATGGACTTCACACTCTCCAGCGGAGAATACAAGGCAGAGATTGACGGAACTCCGATCGCACAGGACAACAGCGCAGCTGTATATACAGGCATCAACATGGACGGTACTTTCAATGACTGGAATGCTGTTCAGAAATCAACACTCAATGAACCAAACGGTGATCACTGTGTAGAAGAAGTTGCATGGGTGATCGAGAACGACTATGTATATATTTACTTAAAGGACGACGGATCAAACTCAGCAACCTGGGCAGGCCCTAATCATAACGGAAAATATGCGATAACAACTGACCTTGGAAGAACACTGGTATTCCAGCTCACAGAAGACGGAGCAGTAGTCGGTGCAAAGGGAGCTTCCGCTACACATGTCGGAAGTCAGTGGGAGATCGCCATTCCTACAAGCTCACTTCCAAACAATAACGGTGGACTTAGTTTTGGCCTTTATCTCTCAGATACAACTTTGGATGGATACGGAGATACTCTTTCACATGAGTCAACCACAGATATCAAGTATGACGGACTCTACGGCGACTGGAACAACTATCCTCATAAGGAAATCCAGTATGCTACTGCCGGAACCAATGAAAATGTTCCTGACGGAGAAGCAGCAATTTATGTAGACAACAATGTTTACGGCCACTGTGAGACCAGAATGCAGGCTCATCTTAACGAAAAAGGCGGAGAGTATACACAAGGCGTTTCTATCATCGTAAACAATGACTGGAGTCATGCGCTTCAGATGAGACTTGCAACTGTTGATTCAGCAGGAAACATCAACTGGAATCCGGCAAGGCAGAATCTCGAAAACGGATCCTATGAGTACTACATCTTTGATGTAGGCTGCTGGGGTTCATCATCTAACATAAACAATCTTGTTGCAGCAGATGTCTGCTACGGAAAAGCGACAGTAACCCTTACAGAGGGAAGACATGACATGGAGTGGTACGTTGACTCCAATAAGCTTGCAGCAAGATACGGAATCCTGGAAACCGACATGAAGACAGTATCTTCTCAGTACATCAGGATCGGCCCCGAGGTGGTTACCAGCGCAGGAACATCCACAGGACCTTGGGCAGGAGCAGGTATGTGTGTTCTCACAGCCCTTGTACCGTTTGTTATAAAAAAGAAATTTGTTTTTTGAAATAATTAAAAATAATTGATATAGCGAATATTAAATATCTATAAAATGCACAAAATTGCTTAAAGTAAAGCCTCCCGGGTGATAGAATTTATTACGAGGGAGGCTTTTTTATGCAGAGACTTTCTACCTTTTTTTCGACTATCAATTTTTCTACGACAACAAAGATAATTCTTTTTGTTGTGCTTACAGTTATCTGGCTGGTCAACCTAAGGATCTTTTACAAGATAAAGAATCAGGCGGCCTTTATAACTGTAGGTATGCTTGGAATGTTTGTACTTATGATGATCTTTGTACGTCCCTGGGCGACTCAGCCCCTTGCCAGGATTGTAGCAGCTCTCGCTGGCTTTGTGGGAAGGCTCACCGGCACTTTTACTCCCTTCTTCAAATACGGAATATTGTTTGTTGGAACCAGAAACGGCTCTATTACTCTGCAGATAGATTTTGAGTGCTCTGGTATCATCGAGATCATGGTCTATCTCTCTATCTTGACGTTCTACAGAGTATATTCTGTCTCCGAGAGAGCAATCCTTTCTGCAGTTGGATTTATCTATATCATTGTAGCCAATGCCCTGAGAATTATAATCATCGCCACCATGATCCATTTCGGAGGCGAGGATATGTATTATATAGCACACACGTATGTCGGCCGAATTTTCTTTTACGCAGCGACGATCGTGCTGTACTTCTATGTCTTCACTAAGTCACAGGTTGTCAGGATGAAGGTTGGAAGCTTCTCCTATGACAAGGAAAAGGCCCCGGAGAAGACAGATGCTTCTGATGATAGTTCCAAGGAGAAGGCGGATGAGAATAAATAATCTTCTAAACTCCTTTATATTCTGGGGCGCGTGGATAATCATCCCTTTCATAATGGAGATCATCCCGTCTATAGGAAGCGCTATTGTCCTTATAAAGAAGAGGATAAAAAACGCAAGGCCTCCAAAGCCGGTGGCCTACCCTGAGATATCCCTTATCGTCCCGGTATATAATTCCTGCGATTCGCTTCACGACTGCATTAAGTCCATACACGAATCGACCTATGATGACAATAAAATAAGAGTCTATCTTGTAAATAACAGAACAAAGGATGATTCCTTCCACGTTTACACAGAGGCGCAGAAGGAGTTTCCGACTATCAGAATGCAGTGGCTGAACGCCAGGCAGGGAAAATCAAGAGCTCTTAACATGGCTCTTTATAACAGCACGGGTAAATACATCATCAACATAGATTCTGACGGAGTTCTGGAAAAGCACGCTCTGCAAAACATGGTGGATCAGTTTGAATCCGATCACACCATCGGCTGCATGACAGGAGCAATCCTGACCATTCCTGAACAGATCAACGAGTATAAGCATTTCTTTTCAAGGCTCCTTAGGCAGATCGAGTTTGTAGAGTATGCTGAGGCGTTCCTGGCAGGAAGAAGCTATGCTTCAGAGAAAAACAACGTATATACCTTGTCCGGAGCTTTCTCGGCATTCAGAAAGTCTACGGTGCTCAAGTCCAGAATGTACAACACTAATACCATTGCCGAAGATACGCAGATCACATTCCAGATGCGATATCTCATGGGGCAGAAGGTTAAGCTCTGTGACAACGCGATCTATTTTGTAGGCCCCATCGAGGGCATGAACAAGCTATACACCCAGAGACAGAGATGGCAGAGGGGCTCTTTGGAAGTTGCAAAGCTCTTTGATTCAAGGAGCTTCAGGCCCATAAGGATCTTAAGAGACGTCAATGTAAGGACACTTATCTATGACCACACCTTTGCGTTCCCGAGAGTTGTATGGTGCATTGCGCTGCTATGTCTTTTCCTGATGGGATTTTCAACCACCATGATCATGTATTCAACGATACTGGTAATGGTCTGCTACATTCTCATTGCCTATCTGTATTTTGTTTCGATAAGCATTTTCCTGGAAGAATTTCCCGAGATCAGGGAGTATTACAGGACGCTCTGGTGGGTAGTGCCGATACTTCCTCTGTTTAACGTTTTGACATTCTTTATAAGACTTACGGGAATCTTTAACAGCATGAACACCACCAGTGCGTGGAAGACCAAGACACTGACGGAAGAGATAGAAGAGTACAAAGAGGAAGTTAAGAGAGAAGCAATAAAGCTGACAAGCCTTAGCGGAAAGCTCTATTCCTTCTTAAATGAGCCATGAGTAAGAGCAATAAGAAAAAGAAAAAGTACATAAGCGTTACGCTGGTTCTGATCCTTATGGCAATCATCGCCTCCGGACTTGCTGCCCTCACTTTCTTTGAGATGCAAAGATATGAGGACGGTATTATTGACGTGTGTGCAACTCAGCAGGATTCGTACGTACAGCTGGTTATCGACCAGATAAACTTAAAAGAGAACAGAACAGACCAGGAGATCATTGAGAATATTCTGAGCACTCTGGACTCCTCATCAAACCGTTACTGGACTTTTTCAAAGGAGCAGACAATGCTCTATGTAAAGGATGCCCTTGAGACCAACAGATACCAGTCTCTGACGGCTAATTCCTATTACAGGTCCGACTCGGCAACGGAGTTTATCGACAACCTCATCGTCAATAAGGTAAACCATGAGAGGATAGAGCTCGACGGAAAAGACTATATTGCGTCAGGCGCGCTCTTTGAGTACGGCGGAGAAGAATACAGGATATGTCTTTTGACAAATACCACAGTCCTTCTTGATAACAATAAGTTCCTTGGCTCAAAGATGGAACTTATCATTATCTTCATCGTGGTATATTCGCTGATATTCATAATGCCCATACTGATCACGATCCTATATAACATCATGCAGAAAAAGATCTTTGTGACCGGGCAGGAGCTTGTGGAGGTCAACAATGCTGTAGAGAGGCTGAATGAGAAGCTCACAACCGACGAGATCTATGACAACAGGAAAAATCTCTTTTCCCTGCCTACAATAAAGCTCTTCCTTGATGAGTATAAGGATAAAAGAGCTGCCTTCCCGATTTCATTTGTTGCCTTTAAGTACGGCGAGAAAGAGACAGTTTCAAGGTTCTTTGGCAAGAACTGCGTAACACTGGGTAAGCACGATATTAAATTTTATGACGGCAGGCTTCATCTGGCGCTTATTCTTTGCGTCAAGTGCAATGCCACCAAGGCAAAAGAGCTTTCGAAGATGATAAAAGGCGACTGCGAGTTCCTTGGAAGTGAGACGGCAGTAAGCGCTTCATCTCTTGATGATAAGTTCAGAAAGATAATGGAAATAATGGGAAATCCGCCTCTTGTTTCTGCAAACGGTCCGAAGATAGAAAGACCCGACAGCAGGACCGAGTCCAGATACAGAGCAAAGGAAAACTCAGAGGATAAAAAGAATGCGTAATGACGCGCTTAGAGAGTATAAGTTCAAACTTTATCTTAATGCCAATCACTTCGTTATTTTCAACGGCGAAAAGGGCGAGTCGCACCCCCACACCTGGGAGTTTGTAATTGAGGTGCTTGTAGATAAGGACAAATTCATTAAGTTCCTTGACTTTGAGAGGGCCATAGATGAATACCTTGAGCCCTATCAGGACAAGCTCATCAATGATATCGAGCCCTTTGACCATGTGATTCCGACCCTTGAGAATATGATGGATTATTTTGCGCCGCATTTCTATGAAGAAGTAAAGAAGATAGGAGGGCTTCTCATCAAGATAGAAGCCAGCGAGACTCCATCAAGAACATATATATATTCCTTCAGAGGAAGGGATGAGTATTTAAACGATCTCCAGGAGCACACGAGAAACGCTCTTGGAAATATCATACATTCAATTGTTGAAGAGAGCATAAATGAAGAATAAGGTTACAAATTTTATTGTAATAATATTTATGTTCATAATCGGGGCAGGGATTTCTGTTGTACTTACGGACCTTTTGGCATCGGGAGGACTCTACCCCTCAGGTTCTGATACCATGTACCATGTTTTCAGGGGCGATATTCTGTATAAGTCGCTTTTTCGTGACGGGAATGTTCCTCTATATTCAAGGCTTATGTATAACGGTGTGGAACCCTTCAGATATCAGCCTCCGCTTTCTCCGATGATCTTTGCATTGTGCGAATTTGCTGCAGGAGGCAACGTTTTTGCTGCATACCTTTACTATGTGGAATGTATCTTTTGCCTGGGGCTTATTACCTGGACGATAGTCGGAATCCTTAAGAAAAGGCCTGTTCTCGGGCTGGTACTGGGTGTATTGTGGTTCTTTCTTCCGAACAATATGCATACACTCTTTGTGGAGGGAGAGCTTTCGAGGGCACTTGCTTATGCTTTTCTTCCGCTGATTTTCTACTTTTTGTATCAGTTTCTGGATAATGGCTATTATCTTCATATTTTAGGGCTTTGTGTGTCTCTTTTGCTGATGATGCTGTCAAACTATGAGTTTGCTAAGATGACCACAGTGAGCCTTGTAACGTTCCTTGTCATCTACAGACTCTTTTGGAAAAAGAGAAGACGGATTGCCAAGATCATAGCCTCTATTGTTACAACTTTTTTGATCTGCGGATTTTTCCTTGTTCCGTACTACAAAGGAGAAGTGGCTGCTGAAGGAGAAGAATATGCGGCCGGATTTTTCCAGAACATACTTATTACATTAAATCCGGTACTTAGGATGACCAGATCTCCTGAGGTTATATACTTCGGGCTTTCACTATTTGCCATTGCCATACTTGGCGCGCTGGCGAGCAACAGGAAGGCTGCTCCGGGATTTGTTACTGCAATCCTTATTGTGGTTTTGACTGCTGCATCGGCTTATTCGGTGATAAGCATAGTCCCCGGATCTGAGCTTTTGCTAATGCTAAGATTCCTGTCAATAGCACTTGCACTTGTGCTGGTTGGAGTTCTCTACTGGGAAAAACTAAGGAAGTGGGTACTGGTTTTATTTGTGATCATTATCTGCGCGGACTGTGTTCCTTCTTTTTACTGGATAATCGGTCACCAGAACAATGCAGCGCCTCAGGTAAGATACATTGAAGAGAGTGATGATGCTCTAATTACCGAGGCAAAAGAGCTGTGTGTTCAGAGAATAGCTCTTTTCGACTTATCAAGTATGGGCGCGGAAGGTGCGTTCCTCATCAGTGATTTTATAGGCGAAAACATGAGCGTGTTCGGCAGCGGATGGCAGTACTCCGTTACAAGCGGAAACACCAAGCGCCTTAACAGCGCCATGAGCGATGAGTATTTTGCTTATATGTTTGACAGATGTATTGAGCTCGGAGCAGATACCATCATTATTCAGAAGGATCAGGCAACCTATGGGGAGAGAACTCTTGTAAAGCTTGATAAAGCAGCTGAAGTGCTGGGTTACGATATTATAGATGAGAATGAAAATTATATGCTCTACCACCTGAATGTGGATGGGACCTTTGGCACGAAGGCAAAGTATGATGCCATCGGAATTGGCTACAGTGCGTATAGTCTGTCCCTGGCATTTCCTAATATAAAGGAGACCGGAGACTATTACATTGATCACTATTCCTATGAATATCTGAAGCAGTTTAAGACCATATACCTCAGCGGCTTTATGTACGAAGACAGAAACAGGGCGGAGGACATGGTTGAAACCCTCTCAAAGAACGGAGTCAGGATCGTCATTCTTGCAGACGGAATGCCGGAGGACAGAGAGACAAGATCAAAGACCTTCCTGGGCGTAACCTGTAATGTTGTACAGTTTGAGAACGGCTATCCGATCCTCTATACAAAAGACTTTGGAGAGATGGACTGTGATCTGTTCCCTAGAGGATATTCAAAGTGGGTTACTTACTACCTGAACGGTCTTCAGAATGTGGGCGGAACCATATCCGACAACAATGTTGAACTTGCTTTCTTTGGAACGGGACTGAATGAGAATCTCTGTTATATAGGCCTTAATATTCCATTCTATTACTACCTGACTCAGGACATTAACGCTGAAAAACTAATGCAGTGGGTAATGGGAATGGATCCGGGAGTGCTTCCGCAAAGAGAGATATATCCTATGGCCATAAGCTATGGGAACAATGAAATAGCTATTGACTCTGAAGCAGATTTTTTAAATACAGGCCTTTCTTATCATGACTGCTTCAGATCGGATCAGGAAATTTTTACCGACAACAATCTTCTTATTGTAAGGAAAGGGCATACACAGATAAAGATCACTCCTCCGTATTTTATTGAGGGAATTCTGGTTACGGTAGCAGGTCTTTTGTTGCTGATACTTCTTCTTTGGTATGTCAGAAGGTCAGATCTTAGGGACAAGGGGCTTATCAAGAAGAAAGAGAAGAAGGAGAAGAAGGAAGAAGAGAAAGAGCCTGAAGAGGAGAAAGAGTATTTCTATCCTGAACTTCAGAAAGTGAAGGAGGAAGAAAAGAAAGAAGAAAAAGAAGAAAAGATAGAAGAAATCAAAGAAGAAGTAAAAGTAGAAATAAAAGAAGATTC
>JAEEGK010027394.1_pt1 | contig 11512 bp, 10 predicted proteins | sample 8958771 | NCBI WGS metagenome assembly JAEEGK01 (sample SAMN16246547, study PRJNA631951) | gut metagenome | biome: gut microbiome; feature: rumen; material: SC-attached | host: Bos | place: Iran: Karaj | collected 2018-10 | reverse complement strand
TCCAAAAGACAGACACGCGCCGTCGTTTTGCTCAGCTCACGTGCAATACACGCACCGGAAATACCGGCACCAATAATCACAACATCGTATTCCATGTTTTCCATAAGATATATTTTACTCCATAAATGCGGAAAAGGGGAGAAAAAATGAAGGGGGAGGGGAGAGGATGCCCGTGAAGGGGGTGGAAGATGAAGAAGAGTAGAGAGAAAATCATCAAAAGTGAAGAAATAAGATAGGTATAAGAGAATAAATCATCAAAAATGAAGAAATAAATCTTGTAAAAGAAAAAATGGCGTGGTAATATATAGATGTGAAAGTAGATGCATTTTGTACAGATGAAAAAATCCTAATAGAAATGGGAGAACGTCTCAAAGCAGAAAGAATCCGTTCGGAACTTACGCAGGCAAAGCTGGCAGAAGAAAGTGGAGTTGCGAAAAGTACCATTGAACGGCTGGAAAAAGGAGAAAGCGTTCAGTTTTTGAATCTTATAAAAATCCTTAGGGCGTTGAATAGAATCAGTTATCTGGATTTGCTGTTGCCGTCAAAAGAAAAAACACCAATGGAGTATGCGAACAGCCCTGCAGAAGCAGACAGAAAGCGCTTCCGTATATCAGAAAAGCACCAGGAATATACGTTTAAGTGGGGAGATGAAGAATGATACACACAGTCCTTGTAAAGCTTTGGGGAACAACAATCGGAGCAGTTTCTCTGGATGATACGCAAAAAACAGCTAATTTTGAATACGACCATGCCTTTATTTCAAGTGGAATAGAAGTTTCGCCTATTGTAATGCCATTGAAAAGAGGTGTTTACAGTTTTCCAGCCCTTTCGTACGAAAGCTTTCATGGGCTTCCGGGGCTTGTTTCAGATTCAATTCCAGACAAATACGGTAACGAGCTTATAAATCTGTGGCTTGCTAAGCAGGGAAGACTTCCCGAATCCTTTAATGCAGTAGAAAGGCTTTGTTATACAGGAAGTCGGGGAATGGGTGCACTGGAGTATGAGCCGGCAGTAACAGGTACAGCAGACCAGGCAGATGTCGTTCATGTTTCGGAGCTGGTAGAGCTTGCATCCATGGTGCTTTCAAATCGAAAAAATCTAAAGGAAGTTCTGGAGGAATGCAATAAAAAGAAGCTTTCGGAATCTTTAAAGCACATAATCAGTCTTGGAACCTCAGCGGGGGGCGCAAGAGCAAAAGCAGTAATTGCCTGGAATCCTAAAACAAACGAGGTTCGGTCAGGACAAATAGAGACAGGCTCTGGGTTTGAGTATTGGCTTATAAAGTTCAGCGGAGTAACAGGTAATAAAGATAAAGAGGATGATGATTTAGCCGATTTTGGTATGATTGAGTATGCTTATTACCTTATGGCAAAGTCCTGTGGAATAAATATGGCACCGTGCAGGCTGCTTGATGATGGAAAGGACCGTCATTTTATGACTAAACGCTTTGACCGAACAGACGACGGTAAAAAGCTTCATATGCAGTCGCTGGCGGCAATGGGGCATTTTGACTTTAATCAGGCTGGTTCTACAAGCTACGAACAAACCTTTACCATTTTAAATGCACTGGGAATAGGACATCAGCATAAAGTAGATTTATTCCGCAGGATGGTGTTTAATGTGGCCGCCTGTAATTGCGATGATCATGTAAAAAACATCTCCTTTTTAATGGATAGGGCTGGAAAATGGACTCTTGCACCTGCCTATGATATTTCTTTTGCCTATAATCCTGCAGGAGCGTGGACCAGCTCGCATCAAATGACAATTAACGGAAAGCGAAAAAACATAGAAGTAACGGATTTTGAACCTTGTGCTAAGCTTGCGGGGCTTAAAAATTCAGAAAAGCAGCGCTTGATTGCCGAGGTTTTTGATGGTGTAGGAAAGTGGATGGAGTTTGCGGCAAGTGCAGGGGTTAAGGAAGAGAGGGCGCTGGGGATAGGAAGGGAGATTGTGGAGGAAGTACATGGAATGGGAAAGACAAAGAACCTATGATTTTGAAAATGGAAAAGAAGCTAAAGCCATTGAAGCTGCCACTAACATGCTCAAAAAAAATTACCCTGTTGATGATATTGCAGAAATTACTGGTCTTTCCCTTCAAAAAGTCCTCGAACTTCAGGAAAATGTTACGGAAAAGGTGTAAAGGGTAGTCAAATTATCTACTTCTTCTCAATATTCTCAAAGCTCAAATCCATCGAATACGTAGAGCCGTGGAAATCTACCTTGATTTTGGCACGATGTTTGCGGCGGTCAACCTTGATAATGTTGCCTTCAATGCCCTTGAGCGGACCTTCCACAACCACAATGCGGTCATTTTCATCAAAACGCACCAGCGAAGTCCCGATTTTCGGCCCCAGCCCCAGAAAATGCTGGATAATCGCCAGATCGTTGTTCGCAAGCGGCACAATATCAGTATTGCTGTTCAAAAAATGGTAAAAATCCGGGAGTTTTTTCAGAGCCTGCAGTGTGTCTGCACCGATTGGATTCACAGTTTGCAGGATTATGTAGGAAGGGAATACGGGTTGTTGTTCTTTCAGCCAGATTCCCCTGCGTTTTATGGAAAGCTCTCGCGTGAGGTAGATGAAATTGTGCTCTTTTGCCAGCTGGGGATTCAATTTGTGCATATTATCAATAAAAATCTGTTCCCGATCAGTGGTAACTTGAATGATGTAGTATTGCATTGGGGGTATTATAGCGGAAATTATGGGGAATGTCATTGTTGTGATTATTGTTATCATTTGTACTCTTTGTCCAATAATCGCAACCCTTTTTTTATTTTCCTCAAACTAATTGCTTTTAACCCTCAAATATCATAAAATATAGGGTAATGCTATTATAGCAGGTCTTTACAGCGGATGCTTGAGACGTATAACTTGTTCCGGCAGTATACGTGATATCATCCTTCGTACGTCTCTTCGTTTTTTTCAACGGAATGCAGTCCGCTGGGGGTATTTATTTAACCTTCAATCTTTTTTATAAACAATTTATTATTATGATAAACCTTGAGAAATTCATTTCACAATTTGTCACAGAACGTGACTCCAGTCTTTTTGCAAAAGATATTCAAAACAATTCGGAAGCACTGACTAAAGCTATAAAAGATAAGACTTTGCTTGTTATTGGTGGTGCTGGTAGTATCGGAAGTTCCTTTATTAAGGCTTGTCTTCCATTTAGACCGAAAGCTCTCGTTGTAGTAGATGTAAACGAAAACGGACTTGCAGAACTTACTCGTGATCTTCGTAGTACAAAAGGAATGTATGTTCCAGATGACTATGTGCCATATCCAATAAATTATGCGCAGCCTGTTTTTGAAAAAATGTTTCGTGCTCGTGGTGGCTTTGATATTGTTGCAAACTTTAGTGCACACAAACATGTACGCAGCGAAAAAGATATATATTCAATAGAAGCTTTGTTGCAAAACAATGTTCTTAATGCGAAAAAACTTTTAGACCTTCTTGCAGAATTCCCTCCTCAAGCTTATTTCTGTGTTTCTACAGATAAAGCTGCTAATCCGGTAAACATTATGGGCGCAAGTAAGCGTGTAATGGAAGATGTAATCTTCTCTTATTCGGATAAGTTCCCTGTAAAAACAGCACGTTTCGCAAATGTTGCATTCTCTAATGGTTCTCTTCCTGCTGGTTTTATAGACCGTATTTCAAAGTTACAGCCAATAAGTGCACCAAATGATGTAAAGCGTTACTTTGTAAGTCCTGCAGAAAGTGGTCAGATTTGTATGCTCGCATGTATGCTCGGCAAAAATCGCGAAATCTATTTTCCAAAGCTTGAAGAAAAAAAGATGAAAACATTTTCTTCTATTGCAACAGACTTCCTGCACGAAAATGGCTACGAAGTTTTGGAATGCAGTTCTGATCAGGAAGCAATTGATAAAGCAGAAGATTTGAAGAACGGTTCAAAAAAATACCCTGTTCATTATTCATGTTCAGACACAACAGGTGAAAAAGCATATGAAGAGTTCTTTACTGATACTGAACAGACAGATATGAATCAGTTTGAGTCGCTTGGTGTCGTTACAAATAGGACAGCTCGCCCTGTTAGTGAAATAAAAGAGTTATTCAATAAACTTGAAAATGCTTTTGCAAAAACAGATACAACAAAAGCTGAAGTAGTAAAAATTTTACAGGATTTCTTACCTAACTTTGAACATGAAGAAAAAGGTAAATCTCTTGATAGCAAAATGTAAAATTATTAATTAGAAGGTTTATATGTCATATCAAATTCCATTGTTTAATCTAAATTTCGATGAACGAGAAGCAAAAGCCGCTTATGATACAATTCGTAGTGGTTGGATTTCTACAGGTCCAAAATGTGCTGAACTTGAAGAAATGTTTGCAAAAATGTTGGGTGCAAAATATGCAGTAAGCGTTACAAATTGTACCGATGCATTACATATTTGTTGCATACTTTGCGGTTTCGGTCCTGGTGATGAAGTTATTTGTCCATCCTTGACATTTGCTGCTTCTGCAAATTGTATTCGCTATGTTGGTGCAACTCCTGTTTTTGCAGATATAATTGGACCAGAACATATTAATATTGATCCTGTTGATATAGAGAAGAAAATAACTTCTAAAACAAAAGGAATTGTTGTAGTACACATGGCAGGTTATCCTGCGAAGATGGATGAGATTATGGCTATTGCCAAAAAGCATAATCTAAAGGTTGTGGAAGATGCATGTCATGGCCCTCTTTCTGAATACAAGGGAAAGAAGCTTGGTACAATTGGTGATTGTTCTGCTTTTAGTTTCTTCTCAAATAAGAATATTTCTACTGGTGAAGGCGGTATGTTTGTAACTAATTCAGAAGAACTTGCATCAAAAGCGAAACTTCTACGTTCTCATGGTATGACCACTATGTCTTACCAGAGAGCAAGTGGTCATGCTACCGAATATGATATCGTAGAACTTGGCTATAATTTCAGACTTGATGATATCCGTGCTTCAATTGCAATAGAGCAGCTTAAAAAACTTCCAGAAGATTTGGAAAAACGAATTGCGGTAAGAAAACGATATCTTGAAAATCTTAAAGATGTAAAAGGACTTGTAATCCCTTTTGCAGATTGCGATGAGTTTACTTCTAATTATATTATGCCTGTTGTGCTTACAGAAGGAAACAAAGAAAGAAGAAATGCTATCCGTGAAAAAATCCATGAAGCTGGTATACAGACGAGCGTTCATTATCCTGCAATTCATAAGTTTTCAATTTATAAGGATTATGGTGCAATCTTACCTCAAACAGAGTATGTAACTGAACATGAAATCACGCTCCCTATGTATGCAGCTCTTACCATGGAACAAGTTGATTTTATTTGTGATACTGTAAAGAAGGCTATAAATGAATAAAAACTCAATTATGATTTTTGGAGTAGGAGAACTTCAAAAGTCAATTATAAATAGAGCTCATAAACAAGGTTTATTTGTTGTAGGAATCGATCCTTGTCCAGATGCTTTTTGTAAAGATGACGTTGATGCATTCGAGATTGTTGGCGGTCAAGATTTTGAAGGGACATTGGCTGCTGCAAAAAAACATCAGGTTTCAGCAATCGTAACGGCTGCAACAGACAAGCCTCTTGTTATGATGGCTAGAATTGCAAAGGAACTCAAATTACCATTTTATTCTGTTGAGACAGCACAATGGTCAACAGATAAATATCAGATGAAACAACACTTCATAGAAGGTGGGGTTCCTTGTGCAAAAGGAATGTTGATAAAATCTGTAGATGAAGCAGAAGATTTGATGTTTCCTGTAATTGTGAAACCAAGAGATAATTCTGGAAGTCGTGGTGTAAAACTGTGTAGGACAAAAGAAGAACTTAAATCATGTATGGATGAAGCTTTGCAATTCTCTCATCTTGATTCTGTTCTTGTTGAAGAATTCATAGAAGGTCAGGAATATAGTATAGAAAGTTTGCACTATGATGGAAAAACAGAAGTAATACAATTTACAGAAAAGAAAACTACAGAATTTCCATATAACGTAGAACTTGGACATAAACAACCGGCAAATCTTTCTGAAAATCAAAAAGAAGAAATCCGTGAAATAATAAAAAAAATTGCAAAAGCTTTACATTTTGAAAATTGTCCTTCTCATACTGAGTTAAAAATTAATGATAGGGGGATTTTTGTGATTGAAACAAGTCCTCGCTTAGGTGGTGATTATATTACTTCTACTCTTGTTCCTCTTTCAACTGGAATAAATATGGAAGATCAATTGATTAATATTGCATTAGGTAAAACTGTTGATATTAATTCTGGTCGAATCAATAAAGCCTCAGCTGTATGTTTCTTTTGTTTACCGGAAGGAGAAATAAAAGCAATTGATAAAAAGATAGAAGAAGTTAGAGATTGGGAATATGTAGTTGATTTTGATTTTAAATTAAATGTTGGTGATAAAGTAAATAAAATTACAAGTAGTTTAGATCGTTATGGTCAATTCATCATTCAAACCAATTCAAGAGAAGAATTAGATAGATTGTATTGCAAATATGAAAAAATAATTGTGACTTTTATTAAAATTAAGGAGTTATGTGTAAAATGAAAACTGTTGTTGTTATTGGAGCTACCGGTAAAGTTGGGTGTTACACTGCGTTATATCTGAAAGAAATGGGCTATAATGTTATAGCAACTGGAAAGAGAAAATCAGATAATGGCTTTTTTGCAGATTACGATATAAAGTATCTTTCTCTGGATATTCTTAAACAGGAAGAGTTTAATAAGTTACCACAAGATAATGTGTTTGGTGTGATTCACATGGCAGCTATTCTTCCTGCAACGATGGAAGGATATAATCCAAGAATGTTTGTTGAATCAAATATTTATGGAACTATGAATGTTTTGGATTGGGCTGTAAAAGTAAAAGTTGAGCGTTTTATTTTCCCAAGAACATGGGGAGATATTAATTATTTGTTGAAGGAAAATAAACCAATTCCTGCTGATGTTCCTAGCCGTTTTCCACTTAATGATGATCATTCTGTTTATGCAATTACCAAAAACGCTGCAGTAGATTTGGTTCATCACTATTCGGTAAAATATAATTTTAAGTATTATATTCTTCGTTTTCCAAATATTTTCTGCTATCATCCAAACCCAACTTATTTTGTGGATGGTAAAAAAAGGTGGACTGGGCAGAGAGCGATAATCGAGCAGGCAAAGAAAGGTGAAGATATTGAATTATGGGGAAATCCTGAATGTAAACGTGATGTTTTTTATGTAAAAGACTGTATTCAGATAATTGAAAAGATGCTTTCAGGTAACGGTGAATGTGGTGTTTATAATGTTGGAAACAACATGCCTGTAACAAGACTAGAACAAATTCAAGGAATTATTGATGTATTTGGAAATCCGAATAAGAAGTCCAAGATTATTATAAACAGAAATAAGCCAGATTCACCGAATTTTATATTAGATATTTCTAAAACCATAGAACAACTTGGATATGAGCCTAAGTGGGATTATATTTCGTACCTTAAAGACTTGAAAAAGGAAATGGAAAACAATCGTTTTGAAAAGCTCTGGGGTAATGAAAGTGATTATACACAAGGTTTGTAACAATGGAATTATATATAAATTTTAACTTACTTTTGATGGAAAAAATATGTTTAAAATTGAAGAAATAAAATCACGTTCAATAACAATTAAGAATACGATTATAGAAGCGCTTAAGACGATGGATGCTGAAAAGTGTAAATTACTGTTCGTGTTTAATGGAGAGTCTTTTGCTGGAATACTTACTATTGGGGATATTCAGAGAGCTATTATAAATGCGATTGATATGAATTCTCCTATATCGGCAATCTTAGATATAAATAAAGTTTATGCGTCTGAGGATGAAGAAATTGATTCAATAAGGCAGAAAATGTACAGACTGCGCGCAGAGTGTATGCCTGTTTTGAATAGGAATAAAGAACTAGTAGATGTAGTTTTTTGGAAAGATGCTTTTTTGAATAAACTTGAAACAGAGATTAGAGAAAAGATAAATCTTCCTGTTGTTATTATGGCAGGTGGAAAGGGAACTCGTTTAAAGCCTATAACGAATATAATTCCTAAACCGTTAGTGCCAGTTGGTGATAAAACAATTTTAGAAGAGATAATGAATCAATTTGAAAATATTGGGTGTACTAAATTTTATATGTCTGTGAATTATAAAAGTGATATGATGCGTTTTTATCTTGATCATACAGAACATAAATATAATATACAATTTTTTGAAGAATCTAAACCTCTTGGAACAATAGGATCGGTGTCTCTCTTGAAGAATAAAATCAATACACCATTTTTTGTAACTAATTGTGATATTTTAATAGATCAAGATTTTCGCGATGTATATGAGTATCATAAAGAGAATAAAAATGACATTACTATGGTAACTGCAGTGAAGAGTTTTCATATTCCTTATGGAGTTATTGAAACAGGTGAAGATGGTCTTATGACAGGCCTAAAAGAAAAGCCAGATATAACATACAAAATAAATACAGGTGTTTATATCTTAAATCCAGAATTGATAAGAGATATTCCAGAAAATCAGTTTTTCCATATTACAGATTTAATGGAAGTTGTAAAATCACGTGGTGGTCGTGTTGGTTGTTTCCCAGTAAGCGAGAATTCATGGCGAGATATGGGAGAGTGGCCAGAGTATTTAAAAATGATAAAGGTTTTTTAACTATTATGGAAAATAACAAGCTAAAGGTTGCTTTGATATGTGATTTTTCAAATCCTAAAGTTCAGAATCATTTAAAATTCCGAATAAATATACTTGAAAAAGTTGCACGAAAAATTAAAAAGTTACCCTGCGAACCTACTGTATTGGCTGCAGAACATGGTGTTTGGATTTCAAATGCAATAGCAGAATTTGAGAAAATGTCAGATGAAGTAGAACTCCATGTTATTTCACCTTATGGATGGATAAAAGGTTATTTTCAAGAATTCGAATTCAATAATATTTTTTATCATTTTGTATTAAATGAAGATGGTTTGATATGGAAACGTTTGGTACATAAGGTAATTCCATCTTCAAATTATTCAAATTATCTTTTTAACAGAAAATATATAAAAAAGTTTATAAAAAATATTAAACCTGATATTGTTTATATGTCTGGTGCAGAAAATCCTCATTACTCTCTTTCGGCTCTCGATATTCCTAAGACGATTCCTCTTGTTGTTCATCTTCAGACATTAATGAGTGATCCTACTTTTGAAAATAATTATCCAATTGATCACAAAAGATATTTATACAGGACGCAAAACGAATTAAAAGTATTACAGAGGGCAGATTATATAGGAACTACTGTTGAAAAATATATAGCGTTAATTAAAAATTCTCTTATACCAAATTCAACAACTTTGGCAATGCGTTTGGCTGTCGGTGAAGACCTAAAACCTGATAACACAATTGAAAAAAAATATGATTTTGTTTATTTTGCTGCAAATATAAGTAAAGCTGTTGATTTAGCAATAGAGGGGCTTGGAATAATTCATAAAACAAATCCGGATATTACTCTTTTGGTAGTTGGAGATTATAGTGAAGATTATAAGAATTTAATTGATAAGAGAATAAATGAATTAAACTTAACAAATAGTATTGTTTTTACAGGAAGATTACCTACTCATCAAGATGTACTAAATACAATACAAACAGCTAAGTATGCATTAATACCTTTGAAAATTGATATCATAAGTGGAACTATTAGAGAGGCTATGGCATGTGGACTTCCAGTGGTAACAACAATAACAGAAAATGGAACTCCAAAACTCAATGAAAAAAGAGAGACGGTTCTTCTTTCTGAAATTGGTAACAATCAAGCTCTTGCAGATAATATGCAAAGATTACTGGATAATCCAGATTTAGTTGAACAATTAAAAAAGAATGGAGCAATTCTAATGCAAGAATGTTATAGTAATTATGCTGCTGTTCAAATGCAAAAGAATTGTTTATTGGCTGCATACAAACATTTTAAAAATGAAATTCCAATTCCAGAAGAATATCTTTCTTAATCATTATGGCTTTTCAAATCAATAGTAAAAGAATAGCAAAGAATACTATCACTCTATATATACGCCAAATAATAACGATGCTCATCTCGTTTTTTACTGTACGAGTAACTTTGGAGCAGCTTGGTGTTGAAGATTATGGCTTAAACAATCTTGTTGGGAGTATTGTTTCAATGTTTTCATTTTTGAACGGCTCAATGGGAACTGCTGTTCAAAGATTTTATAGTTATGAAATAGGGCAAGGAAATCAAGATAGATTAAAAAAAGTATTTGGAACAGGACTTTATTTACATTTAATTGTTGCTGCAATCACTTTTGTAATTTCAGAAGTATTTGCAGTTTTCTTTTTGCATAAAATGAATATTCCTGCAGAAAGAATGGTAGCTGCTCAAATTGTGTTTCAAATCAGTATTTTGACTCTAGTTTTAGGAATTATTACAGTTCCTTACTCTGCATTGCTTAGAGCACGAGAACTATTTTCAAAAACTGCTTTAGTAGAAATTGGTCAAGCTGTTTTAAGACTTTGTAATTTATATCTTCTGATTATAATCCCATTTGATAAACTCATAGTTTTATCCTCATTAAATTTCTTTGTTTCAGCAGGTGGAATTCTTATTTTTGTTTTAATAGGTAGACGGTTTGAAGAAACACATACTCTACCTCTGAGGGATAAAAATTTGATAAAAGAAATGCTTAAATTTGTTTCTCTTTTATTGGTTACGGTTTTAGCACAACTTCTGAATACTCAAGGAGTTGTAATGCTCATAAACTTATTTTTTGGACTTGTTGTAAATGCTGCTTATGGAGTTGCTGTTCAGGTTCAAAATGCAGTAAATACTTTTGTTACAAATTTCAAATCATCTATGGTTCCTCAAATCATGGCAGCTTATGGGGCTGGTGATTTAGATAGTATGCATAAATTAATAAATTTTGGAACCAAGATAACATTTCTTCTTTTGATGATGGTTACATTGCCTCTTGTTTGTTCCGCACAGTGGATTCTAACTTTATGGTTAAAGCAACCTCCTGAATACTCTACTCAACTTGTTATACTAACATTAATAAGTATCAATATTAGTTCTTTTACATATTTTCTTGCCCAAGGAATTCACGCATCTGGAAATATCACTAAACAGCAGATATGGTTATCTGGTTCTTATCTGATTTCAATATTGGTAATTTTTTTTATATTCAAAGCAGGTTTATCATTTTACTATGCAATTTATGTAAATATGGGTGTTGGGTTTTTACAGGGATGTGTAAATTTATATTATGCAAGGAAATATATAGGATATTCATTTAAATACTTTGTAAAAAAAATAATGATACCTGTGATGTTTGTCCTTGTTATTTTGGTAATAGTTTTCTTTTTTGAAACAAAGTTTCATTTTGCAGAAATTTCAAAGTTTTTGATTTTTGCAGTAACAGATATTGTCGTTGTTCCTACAGTTGGAATGCTTATACTTTTTGATAATACTGAACGTACTAAAGTAATACAGATAATTAAGAAATTT